>RCNC010000046.1_pt1 | contig 131998 bp, 119 predicted proteins | sample 2041301 | NCBI WGS metagenome assembly RCNC01 (sample SAMN09708231, study PRJNA481090) | Marine sediment metagenome, whole genome shotgun sequencing project. | biome: marine sediment; feature: ocean; material: sediment; isolation source: Sewage treatment plant 13A marine sediment (STP13A) ...
ACCATGAACGAACAGGCTCCTGACATAATGGTAGCCACGAATAGAGAAACCGTGATACAGCAAACTGGTGGACATACATTTTCTCCTTTCCTTTAGAGTTGGGGAACTCTTTAGAAAGGTCATGTATGTCCACATTTTTCAACTAAAAGTACGCTTCAACCGGAAGAGCCAATTTTATTAGGTTGATCCAAAATTACTATTCTGATGGTATATCCAGGGTCATCACCTTGCCACCATAGGCATGAACCGAATCATGTGCGCGGACTGATACCTGTTGGATATTGTTTGGAATCCCGACGCCGGACAAACTTCGCGTAAAAGGTTGTTCGTTGACATGGGGGTGGAGTAGTTTTCGGGTCCCCAAAATCTTTCCATCTGCCGCAACGATCTCCCATTGGTCTGCATAGTGATCCCAGCCCGTATCGTCGTGCAGAACAGTGACATCGAAGCGGTAGGTTCTCTCGCTGGTTATTGTAATTTTAACCTGGACCACATCTACCTCACCAGCAGATGTCGGCATCGCCGTCGTTAGGACCAGGAGAAACCCTGCAAGCCATTTCATCTGCTTCTCCTTTGGTTGTTACCATTTGTTTTTCTTAGATTTCATCACCGATTTAACCATCTTACCAAATTGCTTGTCTTTTTTCTTTTTTTCCTGGTAGGACATTTCATTAAAAATCGATTCTTTGTTCATTTTCAAATAGTTCTGGTAGCGTTCTTTTAAAAGAATGCCCTCTGCTACAGCCGAAAGTATGGCACAACCTTTTTCTTTTGTATGTGAACAATCATGGAACCGACAGCCGGAAGCCAACTGGTCGATCTCATGAAACGCACTCTTTAGACCGCTGTCGACCGCGAGGCTCCCAAGTTCCCGCATTCCCGGAGTATCCACGATCATAGCGTCATTGTTCAGTATAATGAGCTGCCGGCGTGTGGTGGTGTGCCGACCCTTGCCATCTTTCTCTCTTACCTTTCGGGTCTCAAATACCGCATTTTTTAGCAAGTTATTCAGCAGGGTTGTCTTGCCAACCCCCGAAGACCCCAGGAGACAATAGGTACTTCCGGGTGTCAGCAGTGCCCATATGCTTTCCAGCCCGTCCCCGGTTTTATTGCTGAAAGCGATGATACCAAGGCCTGGAAATATCGAACCGATTTCATCTAAGCGCTCTTCAATGGCATGGGGTGGGAGCAGATCACTTTTGCTTAGTAGCGCCACGGGTTGGATACCACCATCATAGACCATGACCATATAACGCTCCAGTCTTCGGAGGTTATAATCGGCATCCAGGGACTGGACAATAAAAGCCGTGTCTATATTGGCAGCAATGAGCTGGTGGGATATTTTCTTGCCCGCTGTTTTGCGCTTTAATACGGTTTTACGTTGACGAATATCATGAATGATTGCCCGGGAACCCTGGTCAACCCTTTGAATCTGTACCCAGTCGCCCACAGCAGGGTAATCCAGCGGGCTTTCAGCGCTGTACATGAGCTTGCCGGTTATTTCGGCCGGTATTTCCTGGTTTCCATAGGCCAAGGCATAATGCTCCCGGTCCACAGCGATCACCCTGGCAGCTTCCCAAGTGTCGCCCAAATTGGAATCGACCTGCGTTGTATGCTCTTTTTTTAATTCCATTGGTTCCATCTTCATCGTGATTGATGCTAAAAAATCCATCCAGCATTGTCAAAATAAAACCGTTGAAGCCCGTTTTAAAACGCGAGCTTGCTACGCCTTATTGGTCTTGTTTTTTTATGCCGGTTCTACTATTAAAATCGTTACATGATTATATCTTTGTATCGATTACCCACCATTTTTGGGAGGAAGACATGAGCGAAAGCAGCCTGATTAAACTTGAAAAACAAGGACACATTGCCTGGGTAACACTGAACAGGCCTGAAAAACGAAACGCATTGAACTTCCCGATGCTTGAACAACTGATCTCTATTTTCCACCAACTGGATCAGGACGAAGACACGCGTGTCATCGTTATCAAAGGAGAAGGAAAAAGCTTCTGCGCCGGTCTGGAATTGGCTGCGTTAGCAGGTCTGATAGAAAAGAAAACAGCCGATTACAGGGAACGCCTGCGTAGAAACATTCTCTATGGACAGACCAGCACCAATCATATTGAATTGTGCAACAAACCCGTCATCCTGGCATCGCACAGCCACTGTATTGGGGGTGGCGTTGACATCGCCTGCGCCTGCGACATACGCATAGCGTCCAGGGACGCAATTTTCTCTGTCCGTGAAACCAAACTGGCCCTTGTAGCCGATCTTGGCACCACCCAGCGGCTTCATCGAATTGTGGGTGAGCCCTGGGCAAGGGAACTGTGCCTTACCGGAAGGGATTTTACCGGTGAGGAAGCCTATCGGATCGGATTTATTACCCATCTGTGTGAAGACCAGGCATCTTTATATCAAAAGGCCCAGGAACTGGCCCAGGAAATAGCAGACAACTCGCCCCTGGCTGTTCAGGGTGTCAAGGATGTTATGCGCTTTACCAGTGATCATGGAACATCGGCTGGACTCAAATATGTGGCCCAGAAAAACGCCGCAATACTGATTTGCGAAGACGGCATCGAAGCAATCACCGCCGCCATGGAAAAGAGGAAGCCGGTCTTCAAAGGAAAATAATATCGTGCCTCGAATAAAATCGTAGAACGATTTTATAGAACGCGACGTTGTCGCTTAGTAATTAAAAATACAAAACCAAGCATAACCTATTCATGTGCATGCTGTGCCTCTTCTGATCTTAAAACACAGTCGGCTTCCGTCTCCACCAACCAATCGTTATTGATCAGGCCGCTGATCTCCACAAAGGTGCAGGCTGGACGAATTTCGGAAAAAACCTCACCATGAGCCTGGGCAGCCTTCTCCCATATGGATATATCCACGAGCATGACCCGGGTCCGGATAACATCTTTCAGACTGCCGCCGGTATCTTCGATTGCTTTTTGCATGATTTCAAGACAGCGTTTGGTCTGCCCGTAAACATCTCCGATGGCGGCTGTTGCACCATCCGCCAAAATGGGTGCTGTGCCTGAAACCGCAATCACATCCCCAATACGTACGGCACGTGAAAATCCAATGGTTTTTTCAAAGGGAGAGCCGGACGAAACGTTCTTGCGCTGCATCATCACCTCCTTTAACCCGTGAGATAGCTTCTACCTGTTTAGGTTCATTGGTTGTTACTTTATATAAAATATTATATACATAAAGTCGTTCCTTGTCACCATCCAGAGCAAAGACCACTGCCTTTAAAACGGAAATAGTGAATACTAACTTCGTAGCTTATCGAAATTCCATTTTATCAGGGCCGTGGGGTACTCTACAATACTGTATTTGGAGGAATCATGAAAAAAACCGGCCTGTTCATCCTAACCCTTTTCTTCTCTTTATCGACTCTCGTCCATGCTTCTCAATTCGTGTCAACCAACATTTCAGAAGTCACTCTTTTTTCCAACCAGGCCATGGTTGTCAGAGAAGGGCTGGCTCATTTAAAACCAGGATTGAACGAGCTGCTTATTGAAACCAGTGCATTTAACGTGGACAAGGATTCCTTATCCGCCCAGATTTTTGGTAATGGAGAAATGATCAGTGTCCAGATCAAAAAGATTCCTCTTGCTGAATTCCCCCAGGACCAGGTCCGTATCCTTTCAGAAAAACTCCGGAAATTGAACCACACCCACAAGGGCCTATCAGACAAAAAGGTCGTTCTGGCAAAGAAAGAATCTTTCCTGGATGGACTGATTGATTTTTCAAAAACACAAATTCCCAAAGATGTGCAAACCCGTTATCCCAACATGGAAGACGTCCAGGAAACATTGTCCTTTATCGGGTCCACATCCACAGTGATTTATGCCGAAATCCAGACCCTCGATATCGCCCTGGAAGACATGGACAGGGAAATTGCAAAAGTTCAAAAAGAACTCGCAGCCGTCAGCGGCAGCAGCAGAGCATCCAAACGGGCCATAGAGATCCTTTTCAATGCCACCCAGGAGGAAACGGCTCGGCTGAATGTCCAATATCTGGTGAAGGGCGCCCTTTGGCAACCCCTGTATAAAGTTTCCGTACCCATGGATCTCTCGGTATTGGATTTGACCATGTTTGCCCGCATTTCTCAGAAATCAGGAGAAGACTGGAAAAAGATAGCCCTTTCCGTTTCCAATGTCATCCCGGTAAAAGGGGTACGCTTTCCAGAGATATCCCCCTGGAAACTCGACCTCCCAAGACCTGTACCCTTGCTTCTCAAGCGGTCCCAGGCCAAGGTCATGGTAGAGACCTCAAGCAAGATGGAGCTTGATGAAGAAATTCAACCGGTTACAGGATCACCTGCTGAATATTCATCCGCTACGGCAACCGAACTTCCTCTATCTTTCGAGTACAAGATGCCCTTTCCCGTGGATATTGATTCCCGGGATCAATTCTCGATTCTGCCGCTATTGACAAAAAATTTGTCTGCCGACACCTTCCACTACAGTATTCCCGGGAAAACAAACCTGACCTTTCTTGTTGCGGATGCCAGGGCAGACAAGGAATTACTGGCGGGTAAACTGAATGTCTATTTTGGTGGTCGCTTTATCGGAGACACCTATCTATCCGAAAAAAAACCTGGAGAACCTTTCTCCCTGAACCTCGGCGCCGATCGCAATGTAATGGTCCATCGGAAAAAACTGAAAGACAAGGTTAAAGAAACCTATTTTGGTACCATTCAGAGAGGTACGGTGGTGCGATCGTTTTCGTATAAAATAACTGCCGAGAATATCAAAGACAAACCCATTACGCTCAAAATCGTTGACAGGGTGCCTGTTTCAAAAACAGACAAAATCGAGGTTAAAGACATCCAACTCACCCCGGCGCCAACAGAAAGCAACTATCAGGATAAGGAAGGCGTCCATTTGTGGGTGTTCCAGCTGTTACCGGGCGAAACACAAGAAATCGATCTCGACTTCACGGTGGCCTACCCTGCCGAAGCAACCCCCTTCGGGTTATAGACCCTCTGAACACACTCAAAATAGTTTTTTTCGCATAAAAACAGACAAGGGGTCTTTCTGATACGATCCAAAAGGTTCTGTCTTTTCATATCCAAGCTTTTGATATAGGCTCAAGGCTTCTTTTTGATGAATGCCCGTTTCCAGTTGGGCCACTGGAAAACCCTCCTGAATCGCTTTTTCTTCGAGGGCGTTCATTAGTTTTATCGCCAGACCCATACCCCTGTTTTGATGGGGTACATACAATCGCTTTATCTCCACATATGTCTCGGAAAAACGTTTGAATGAGGCGATCCCCAGCACGTTATTGTCTTTCCATACGGCAATAAAATAATAGATGGAAGAAACAAGTTTATCTAATGGTTCAAGGTGGTTGCTTTCTGGTGAATAGAGGGTTGCCTGGTAATCATCTAAATCTGAAATCATTTTCTGGATGGCGGGTGCCCTCGGGTCTGCCGGTTTTATTAAGATACTATCTTCTGAATTCATGGTTCTACCTGTTTTCCAGCCTTAATTTTTCCTTTTAAATAGGCTTTGCGTTTCTTTTCTGGAAATTTTTCGATGGCATACCGCAGCATGGTTCGCGGCATGTCCTGGTAATGGGGTTTTAAAAACATCTCTTCAATCACCAGATTTCGATTGCCGATCTCTCTGAGCATCCATCCGACGGCCTTGTGAATTAAATCTTCAGGATCATGCTTTAATTTTTCTGACAGATTCAAGGTGTCGTCAAAGTCATTTCTTTTGATAAAATAGAAGGTGGACATAACGGATATCCGCCGTTCCCATAGCATTTTTGAACGTGCCAACCTGTATATGGGTTTGCGATTGTGTGTAAAAAGATAGGCGCCAATAATATGTTGAGCAGAACAGTCAACAAGATCCCAGTTGTTGATGAAGCGGGTGTTTTCCAGGTAGGCTTTGTATACAGCATGCTTTTCCTTTTGCGTCCCTTTGTTAAAAAGAGAGACCAGTATCAGAAGAGACAACTGTCGCTCCTCGTGAAACTCGGAGGCGAGCAGATTTGAGGCAGCCGCCAGAGACATGTCTTTCTGCTGACTGGCTAGTTTTCTCAAAACCGGCACACGAATCCCTATAAACCGGTCACCCTCTCCGTATTCACCTTTCCCTGTTTTAAAAAACCCCTGGTGATGCCTGGCGATCTCATGGTTTCCCAGTTGTCTGACACGCTTTTGAAGCGCTGTTATACTGGCTTTTTGCATGGTATATGACCCTACTAAGTCTCCACCCGTAGAACGGGTGGGCTCAAGACGCCCCCTTGAAGGGGGCTCGAATATCCAATATCGAATATCGATTACATGAATTTCGAAGTGACTATCCGTTGATAGAAAAAGAAGGAGCGCAGCGATTCATCACTTCGATATTCAATATTCCTTGTTCGACATTCGACATTCTCTTTATGAATCGTCACCGGATCGGTCGAACTTTTTAGGGTCCCCCTATGGTGGAGGGTTTAGATCAAAATTAATCCGACTTGTTCATAGGTATTGCTATCCCCACAGTCCGTCTGAAAAATACTCCCTTCAATCGTGCCAGGAGTTTTTAGCGCAGGTATTTCTTTCCCCAGGCTTTCCCAACCATTGGGTTTTGTTTAAAAAACACCCTTCTCGTATCTTCCGCAACCCTGTTGAGAGGGCAGGCAAAGTTCATACATTGGGTACATAAGAAATTTATCAACGTCATGAAAAACCCCGCCGTTGTCATGCCATAAACCAGAAGCAAAAACCACTGTCCACTAAGCACAAGAACCACCAGCGGAGAGCCCCACACGATGACAAAACCGCTGAAAAAAACAATCTTTTCCAATACCGACATGGGACCCGGCCGGTATTTCCAGAGTTTTGGTGCACCGTAATTAGCCCAGCATTTCAAAGAAGCCCCTGTTTCTGCGTAATGGGGGCAGTGAGAGCACATGACCCGAATTTCAATAAACCCGAAAAAGGTGATGATACACAGAATCCAGAAAACCAACAACCATACGGATTGATTGTAAAGACCGACGCCCCCCAATAAAAAGGGTGGCAGCGAAATAAGTAGAAAATAAATCAAGTCTTTCAATTTGAAATGACAGTGAATCGAATGATTCACGGGACAGCCATCACAGGTCTTTGCCTGGCATGTCTGTATGGGTTTTTCAGTACTTAAAAACATGTTTTAAATCTTACCTGGTATCATCGGCTGACATCAAAATCGCCAATGTCCCGATTTTAGGAAGGTGTCCATGAGAAACGCCTTTTCGGGACGCATATAGCTTGGGCACAATCTTGAAGGACTATCAACTGGTCTGCAGAACTTGTTCGGTGGAGAGAACCGTTGCATAGGTACCGGACAAAGCGGCCATAAAAGATGCATGAACATCTGATGCCTGGATGGTTATATCGTTGAAGCTCAAATCACGGGTTGCACAGGCATCTTCGGCAACCACACAATTAAAACCCAGATCAAACCCGGCTCGAATAGTCGCGTCGATGCACATGTGGCTCATGGCGCCGCAAAACACTAAATCGGATATACTCTCTTTGTTTAGAATTTCAAGCAGGTGGGTTTCCCGAAAACCGTTGGGATAGTTTTTTGTCACAAGCTCCTCGTCTTCCAGAGGTACTACCAGCTCGTGGGTCTTGACTCCGCCGGTTTCCGGTAAAAAAAAGGTCGCATTGGGGCCTAAAGAAATATGTTGCACGTGAACAATGCGGGAGCCGGTGCGTCTAAAGGCCTGCAACAGAAGCAGGGCATTGGCGGCAGCCTCCTCCATACCGACAAGGGTCATCCGGCCGTCTTCAAAGTAATCGTTCTGAATATCAATCAATATCAAGCAGGTTTTCATCTATCTCCTTTCCCATACTGATTCGATCTTCCAGTACATACCCGTTGAATCGATAAAACCGCTGAACATCGGCATTTCCTTTCAATATCTGGAGGTTTATTTTAACACAGCCCAGGGAAGCAAGTCGCCTTTCTGCGTGGGACAACAATAAAGAAGCGATTCCCTTTTTCTGATGCCCGGGATGGACCGCCATTGCATAAATCCAGCCTCTATGCCCGTCATAACCAGCCATCACTGTCCCCACAATTCCATCCTGGTGAATCGCGACAAAAAACAGGCCATCGAGCATGGCAATTTTTTGATCGATGACAAATCCAGGGTCGTTGCGTGCAGCTTTGTAACCAAAGGTGTCTTTCCAGAGCGTGATAACCTGGTCTCGATGTTTTACGTTGTTATATTCTATGATTTTAAATGGATATATATCCTTCATTTACATGGCCTGCGCAATGTCGCTAATGACAAGATCTCCTGGAGTGCACTTGACACCGGTTGCCAAGTTCAATCTCTTATAGGGTATATACCAGCAAAGAAACCTTGAACGGTAAATGTGAGAATGTTTTGACTTCCTGCTCCACAAAACCCATGTTCAGGTACCACTGTTTCAAATCCTGCTGTTCGGAAATAATGCCGATACCGATGCGACAACTCCCTGTTGTCCTCGCAAGGTCAAAAACATGGTCCACGAGTGCTTTGCCAAACCCGTTTTGCCGATATTCAGGCAACACCGCCAGACGCTCAAGATATCCTTCTTGGGTACTGGCTTTTTCAAAGGCCACACATCCGATGAACGTCCCGCCATGATATAGACAATAATAGCTTACCCCTCGCTTCATATCCTTTTCCACCCAATCACGGGTGCAGTTGGATGGATGCTTGGGGCAGTTTTGGGATGTGAGATCAAACCGTTCAGCCACATCTATATAGGAATCTCGGATGAGATCCGCAAGTATGGAACTCTCATGCCTTCCTACTATTCTGACATGTTGACTCTTTATCTTCATGAAAATTGAAGAACCTCGCAGCAAGCTACGGGGAATGCGCTCGCTATTTCGGTTCAGACGATAACCCGTGGCCCTGACAAACACCCTGCTACCAGTTTTCGCAAAACAGCTCGAAATGACTTGAAGGTCTTACACAGGCCGGACACTTTCCGGGAGGTTCCGTGCCCTCATGGATATACCCGCAATTTCTGCAACGCCAGCGCATCTTTGTTTCGCGCTTGAAAATTTCCCCGGACAGCATATTCTGCGCCAGAGCTAAAAAGGTTTTTTCGTGCTGTTCTTCGGCAACAATAATGGCATCCCAGGTGTCTGCTGCCCGTGCATAGTTTTCCTCACGAGCTATGTCTGCAAACCCCGGATATAGCACTGTATGCACATTGTGCTCAAGATCTGCGGATGCTATCAGGTTTTCGTGGGTCGTTTTTACAACACCCATAAGAAATGTTGCGGTAATTTCAAGTTCACCCCCATTGAAAAACTTGAAAAATCGCAAGGCGTGCTCACGCTCCTGATCAGCCGTTTCTTCAAAGATGGCAGCGATCTGAGCATATTCATCCTTTTGAGCCTTGTTTGCAAAAAATTGATATCGCGTGGTTGCCTGTGACTCAAAAGCAAACGACGTCAGCAGGTTTTTGGCTGTTCGGCTCTCTTTGAATTTTCCCACACTGCCTCCTCATGTTATACATGGACCGGAAACCTCCCTCTGGAAGTTTTCGCTTTTGGGAAAGATCAAACCAGATTTTATCCCCTATCACTCGATAATTTCAATTGCCTCAGCACCACACTCGGCAGCAGCCTGTCGTACAACTAGATGCAAATGTTGGGGAATTTCATCGAACTTTACAATAGACATCAAGGTATCTTCGTCGTACTCAAAAACTTCCGGGCAGAGTTCATTACAGTTCCTGTCTCCCATGCAATTCTTTGTAATAACAACTTTCATCTCTTCTCCTCCTGTTTTAGAATTGGTTATAGCGTGACGATTTTGAGTTGTGAATCTTGGGATTAGCTTGTATTGTGTTAAAAACCAGATTTTATATCCTGTCAACAATAAGGATATAGCAACCCGAACAATTTTTATTTACCACCATGATACTTTCTTTTCACCCTTTATATATGGCGGACCGTGACTTATTGTGTGCCGGGCGTGATCCCGGCACAATGGAACTTTCAGCAATCCAGGAAGCAGAGGCCGTGATCCTGCCCCAGGGATGCCGGAAATCGCTTTATCGCATGGCAAAAGACAACTGCATACATGTGTTTCCCAACTATGATGCACGCTTTGCCTATCCGGAAAAAATCGGTCAGGCCAAACTATTTCAGGAAAAAGGAGTTCCCCACCCGCAGACAATCTTATATGAAAACTGTTCTTTAACAGCTAAAGACTATAGTGTTTTGTTAAACACTCCCCCCTTTGATCTGCCATTTGTCTTTAAATTCAACTGGGGCGGCGAAGGGGAAACCGTCTTCTATCTTAACACCCGGGAAGCCCTTGAAAAGGCCTTGAAAAAGGCCATTTTATATAAAAAATCAGGACAGTATGGTTTTCTGCTCCAAAAGTTTATCCCATCCAAAGGGCGTTCCCTGCGGGTCGTTGTTATCCACCAATCCTATATCTCCTATTGGCGCGTCCAGGGCGATGACCATGGTTTCTACACAAACCTGGCAAAAGGTGCTAAAATAGATCCTGTGTCAGACCCAACCTTGCAGGAAGCGGCGATTGATGCAACCCGGAAATTTTGTGCTCAGACAAGGATCAACCTGGCTGGGTTTGATTTTCTTTTTTCAGAGCAAGACCTCGCTGCTGGTATCATACAGCCGCTTTTTCTCGAAATTAATTACTTTTTTGGTCGCAAAGGGCTGGGCGGGTCTGAAAAATACTATAAAATGTTACAAGTCGAAATAGACCGTTGGATCAAACAGATATAAAATGGACCCATTCGCTTACAATCTTTCAGAAAACGATATAAATAAAGAACGTAACAAGGCGCGCGAAATGCGCGGCTCCCAGTGGTGGAAACGAAAATGTGACAAAGGCACCTGTTATTACTGCGGTCGCTCGATCCTTCCCAAAGAACTGACCATGGATCACATCGTACCCATCGCCCGGGGCGGAAAAACCACCAAAAGTAATGTTGTTCCCTGCTGTAAGGAATGCAACAATCTGAAAAAGCAGCTTCTTCCCATGGAGTGGCAAGCCTACCTCTCCCGTCAGACGAAATGATCTTACATCATTTGCTGTGTTGCGGAACATTCGCAGTAGTGCACTACGGCTTCATATTCCGGCGCCTTGCATTTGCCACGACCTTATTCCGTCTGACTATTGCTGAAATCTGACAACTCTTTAAACACGTCACACAAACGCTTGAATCCTTGTATCTTTAATATGGATCTGCTCTTTTAGAGATGACCGACATTAAAAAGATTGACATTGTTTCTATAAACGATTAGGTTAATTTCCTGAAATAACTTCATGTTCTTATGGATTCGTCGCGTTGTAGTACTTGCTTTATCTCTGAATCGTCCTGCTGTCCGGTACCCACAGCGTGCCAGTCTATAAATCGTTTCTACTTTGACGGCCGGGAGACACGATGCGCACAAAAAAGGAAATTGAATATCTTTTAAAAGCGATCGATGCATTCCAGAGACATCTCCTTGTTGTCTCACCTGACTTTAAAATTCTCGCGTCAAATATCCCTATTAATGAACTGTCCGAGTCCGAAGTTGCTGGAAACACTTGTCACAAACTTTATTACGGCCGTTCCACACCATGCGATAACTGCGCTGTCGAGGCGGCCAAGGAAAGTCGCTTACCGACGTTGTGCCCCAAACCGGAGAGCTTTATCATGGAAGGCCGCCTGCCATGCTTCTATGCCTATCCCATCATGAATGGAGATACCGCGGAAGCCTATGTCAGTATGGACTTTCAGATCCCTGCCATCGGCATGCTCGAGGAAAAACTGCACCGTACGAACTCGTTGCTGGAAAATCTTCTTTTGAGTGCGGTGGATTGCGTGATCGCCGCTGATATGAAGGGAAATATTTTCCTGTTCAACGCGTCTGCCGAGGAAGTTTTCGGGTACAGCAAGGAAGAAGCCAAAAATACAATTACTGTGCGTGATATTTACCCGGGGGATGGGGCGCACCGGGTAATGAAACTATTGCGAAATGATGACTACGGCGGCAAAGGGCGACTCAAAACCTATCACACCAATGCCCTTTCCAAATCAGGAGAAGAGATTCCCATAAGTCTGTATGCATCGGTTATCTATGAAGATGGCCAGGAAATTGCTTCAATCGGCTTTTTTCATGATCTCAGAGAGCGTCTCCACATCCAGAAAGAGCTGGAGGAAACACAACTGCAGCTTCTACAGGCGGAAAAAATGGCCTCCCTGGGAAAACTGGCTGCCGGTGTTGCCCACCAGATCAACAATCCGCTGGGGGGCATTACCCTGTTTGCCAAGCTGATGCAGGAAGAATATGACCTTGAAAAAGGTGCCCAGGAGGACCTAAGCCGTATTTTAAGAGATGCTGAAAGGGCTCGGGACACCGTCAAAGAGCTCCTTGAATTCACCCGCCAGACAAAACACCTGATGCAGCCCAACAATATTAACGATGCGCTGGTTCGGACACTATTTCTTTTGGAAAACCAAACCCTTTTTCAAAACATTGACATCCACAAAGATTTCCAGCCAAAGCTCCCTCCAGTGTCTTCCGATGCACAGCAGTTATACCACTTGATGATGAATATTATCCTCAATGCAGCTCAGGCCATGAATGGTGACGGGGTGCTCGAGCTTAAAACCTATTACCGAGCAAAACAGCGGCGTGTTTGTATCGAAATATCAGACACAGGCCCGGGAATACCTGAAGAAGCCCTGCCACATCTCTTTGAGCCTTTCTTTACCACCAAGGATGAAGGAAAGGGAACCGGTTTAGGGCTCAGTCTGGCCTACAATATTGTCGAAAGCCACGGTGGCCGAATATCTGCCAGAAACAACCCGGACAAAGGCGCCTCTTTTATTATTGAACTTCCATCAGATTCCAAGCATCAGAAAGGAGACAAGCGTGAGTGACAGCGCTGAAACAATACATATTCTAATCGTTGACGATGAGCAGGATATTCGAGATGGCTCGGAGCGGATCCTCACCCGAATGAAATTCAACGTTTCCACGGCAGCCAGCGGTCAAGAAGCCCTAGAGGTTTTTCAGGAGATAACACCTGACATTGTTTTGCTGGATCTTAAAATGCCGGGCATGGACGGCATGGAAGTTCTGGAACGGATCAGAAAAATCAACGACAACACCATCGTCATTGTTATTACCGGATATGCCACCGTGGAAACGGCCATCCAGGCCATGAAACATGGTGCTTATGATTTTATACCCAAGCCCTTTGAACCAGACCAGTTGCGACTCATTGTCAGTCGGGCCTCTGAAAAAATCCAACTGAAAATGGCAGCGGAAGAATTGGCCCGGGAACGACAGCGGACGCTTTTGGATCTGGGAACTGAAAAAAGCCGCATCCGGACCATCATCGAGTCGCTGCCCAACGGGGTCCTGGTAACCAACACCCTGGGCCGGGTTGTCCTAGTAAACCCGGCGTTCAAGCAGATTATGGGGGTTGAGCTGGACCACCCCCTGGAAGATAACCTCGACAGATATCTCTCCGATGACGGCTTGTGCAAACTTGTTATGGAAATTTCCCAAGGTCGTCACATCGATTTTGAAGATATCCCGGAATATGAGTTTTCCATTTCAAGAAATCAGCATTTCATGGCCAAGGGGCGTCCCGTACTGGGTCAGAAAAATGAATGCCTGGGAGCCGTGGTCACAATTGTCGACATTACCGCACTTAAAATGATCGATCTGCTGAAATCAGAGTTTGTTGCCAAGGTATCCCATGAACTGCGGTCCCCCCTGTCCACCATTCACGAGCAGCTCGCCGTGGTCCTGGGTGACATGATGGACATCGCGCCTGAAACCGACCAGAAAATCCTCGGTCGTGCCAAGGAAAAAACCCATAGCCTCATTTCTTTGATCGGTGATCTGCTAGACCTCTCCAGAATCGAAGAGGGTATTATCTGCAAGGAACCTGTACCTGTTCAGGTCGATGCCCTGTTGAAAAGCATTATCGAGTTTCTACAGGACAAGGCCAAAGCCAAGAAGCAGACCCTGACCCTGGAAATTCTGGATGAAAATCTTCCGGATATTCAGGCAGATCCCCTGGCACTTGAAAGTGTTTTTGGCAATCTCATTACCAATGCAATTAATTACACCCCTGAAAACGGTCATATCCGTATCACGGCCGAGATGGCCGGCATCAATGTCAGGGTGAATGTCATCGATAATGGATTTGGAATAGAAAGCAGGCATCTGGATCAGATCTTTGAACGCTTTTATCGTGTCAAAAATGATCAAACACGTTATATCACGGGAACCGGCCTGGGGCTTCCCATCGTGAAGGAACTGGTGCAAGCGCTGGGTGGGTTTGTTGAAGCAGAAAGTGAGTTTGGAAAAGGATCGACATTTACGGTGTTGCTACCGGTTGCCTTGAACCGTTAACCAAAATATTTGAGCACTCGGGTATTTTCTACTCGTTTAAATTTGAATTCCCCGCTGCTTGCAGCGTGGGATGAATTCAAATTATAGATTAATTTCCATATTATTGCGAAAGTGCGGTGCTGAAATCTGAAAGATTTCAGGAAAAATTCCGTAATACCCTGTAGGTTCTACCGTTCGGCAGTGCTTCGTATGCTGCAGGACTATGAATTTTAGCCTTTCGCATCGGAGCGACACCGTTGCGTTCTATAAAATCGTGCTACGATTTTATAGAACGCGTCATAAAACATCCGGGCCAAAGACCATTCGCGTTGAGTCACCCTTGAACCCTCGGCCCCTCCAACCCTTATGCCCTTTTGTTAAGAATCTCCCTCAATTGCAGAAATAAATTCCTCTGGTGGCACCTGGAGGCCTGTCCACAAGGCAAAGGTTCTGCGGGCCTGGTAAGCGAGCGGCATGAGACCATCCAGAAATCGAATTCCTTTGTCCTCGGCTGCCTTCTTCCAGAAATTTTTCGGTCGGTCATAATTGAGATCCATCACCATTTCACAGACAGGCAAATCCAAAGAGGCAACCAGGGCTGCCATTTCAGGCGATTCCTCCAAGCTCGAAACCGATGTAGCATTGACGATGATGTCAACCGGTATTCGCTGCCCCTCCAGGGAAGACAGTGGTCTGGCCTCTCCACCGAATCTTTTCACCATCTCCTGCATTTTTGTCTCGTCTCGACCTGCCACGAAGATTGTTTTTGTACGCAACCAATTTAAGATAAACACAACCGCCCGGGCAGCCCCCCCGGTGCCAAAAACCATGGCAGACTTATCTTCAACATTAAAATCGGCATTAGACAAGGCATCCATAAATCCGATGGCATTGGTGTTGTAACCTTTAAGCTTATCTCCGTTGAGAACGATGGTATTGATAGCCCCAATGATGTTGGCGCCCTCGGACAGGATGTCCAGATAGGGGATGACCGCTTCCTTATAGGGTACGGTTACGTTTGCACCAGCAATATTCAATACGCGAAGGCTCTGCAGGGCCTGGCCCACCTGATCCGGTGCAACCTTGAACGGCACATAGGTTCCTTTGATCCCCATGCGCTTCAAGACTGTTGAGAAAATCGCCGTGGATTTTGCGCGATATGCCCGTTCATCGGAAATGATGCAATAGACCTGCATAGTTTTATGCGTCCGGCTTTGTCAATAAGCAGCGTTTATCATTTGAATTAACTTTAACCATAGGCAAAGACCGGAAAGCGTCTCTGAAATATTATAAAATTTCAGGGTTTGGATACGGAAACACATCCACCAAATCCGGTCCCAGGTATGCGCGCTCGTTCTCACCCAGAATGCCCATGGCAAGACACATGACGGTCCAGAGATGTAAGGTATGGTAGTTACCCTTGTAATGCTCTTTCAGATCGTGAATCTGAGAATGGCAATTATGACAAGGCGTGATGCAATATGTAGCTTTGGTTTCAGCTATCTGTTCAAATTTTCTGCGACCATAATAACGCCGCTCTTCCGGTAAACCCGATTGAAGAAACCCACCCCCCCCGCCACAGCAGAAATTGTTGGATCGATTGGGTGTCATGTCGACAAAGTTTTCTTCACCCACGATGGTCTTGACGATGAAACGAAGGTCTTCCGCTATGGGATCTCCGAGTGACTTTCTCACCAGCTGGCAGGGATCCTGTACCGTAAACTTGACCCCCAGGTCCTTGTTCCAGTCGGAGTTGACCTTCAGTTTTCCTTCACGCATCCACTGCGCATAATATTCAATGATGGATTTAACTTCGAAATTATGTTTAATGTTGAACTTGTTCAGTCCGACCCGGACTGAGAAAAATTCGTGCCCTCACTCGGTATTGAGCCAGACTTTACACCCCAGATCGTCCACGGCTTTGGCTTTTATGCGGACGTTTTTTTCCCATTTCTCCGTGTCGGCCAGAAACAGGCAGTAGTTCTCGGCTGCCCACCCCTTTGAACCGTAGGTCCAGTCTGCACCCACCGTGTGGAGAATTTTCCACAATGGTACCATCTCATCCGGTTCGGTTACGGGTTCCCGGGAATTCTGGTTCAGGAAAAACTCCGACCCTGCCTTATTGATGGGGGCCCGCATCTCTTTGAACTCCGGTTGGGATTCCTGATATTCTTCAAGCACATCTTCCACCACGAAGATAAAATCCTCTTCTGTTGCCCCCATGGCGCTGCAGGTCTCATTCTTAAATGACATTTCACATGATCCATGGATACCTTTGGGCAAATCGTCCTTGGGCCATCGATTTCTCACATTGAAAACCAATCCCGGAATATCGATCTTCATGGGGCAAGCATAAATACAGCGCTGGCACATGGTACACATCCATGCCCACTTGGAGCTCAAGACCTCCTCATCGAGTCCGAGAGAAGCCATTCTCAAAAACTTTCTCGGGTCCATCCCCTCCAGCCCCGTCGCAGGGCAACCGGAAGAACAGAGACCGCAGGTCAGACAGAGGTTCAGGTTTCCACCCTCCGGTAGAATTTTCATGACCTCATCCTTGAAGACACTCTTTTTTCTATTTATTTCAAGAACCGGCATTGACATGGTTGACTCCTCACACAATTTGGACATCAGGAAAGGATTCCGTATACGTATTCGACCCTGGCCCGCTTTCCTCTGTTTACATGTTGAGCATCTGTCTGATGCTTTGGGATATAGCTTCAGCGGACGCAGGCTTGGCGATATAATCGTCGGCCTCGGTACTCATGCCGTCGGCATGGGAATAGCGTGTGGAGGTTACATGGGATGCCACGGCCGTCAGCAGCAGCACCGGAATGTCGCAAAGCTTACTGTCTGCCTTAAGTTCCTTGCACATCTCGTAACCGTCCTTTTCCGGCATCATCACATCGAGCACAATGGCATCCGGCGGATTGGCCTGAACCTTTTCCATGCCTTCCACACCATTGTAAGCCAGTTCAACATCAAACCCTTCTTTTTCAAGCTGTCCCTGAACAATGGAGCAGAAATCAGGTTCATCATCTACTACCAGAATTCTTTTTTTATCTGTCATGGAAAACCTCCTCTTTATACGTTAAGTAGCTCACTTGGAACCCGTTATCCCTGGTCCCTTGAGTCCTTAATTTAAACAATTCCTTTAGAAATAATCCAAGTAGTCTTATTTCTATACTTGGGGCCTTGGATACAGACCTGCCTTTTCCACGATTACGGGAACCATTTCCTCCCACTCGATGGCCATGACGTGAAAACCGCTGACGCCTTCCACCTCTTTCAAGCGCTGAATATCCTCGATGCAGATCTTGATACCCTCTTCGGCCTGTTTTTCCTTTGGCGTATCAGCCAAGCGCTTGACCAGCTCATCCGGGACATCCATGCCCGGAACACGGTTTTTCATGTACTTGGCCATTCCCGCAGATTTCATGGGCGTCATGCCGGCCAGGATATAGACCTGTTCGTGTAGGCCGCGATCTCTGGTTAGTTTCATCCACTCTTCAAATTTGTCCAGATTGTAAATGCACTGTGTCTGGATAAACTCGGCTCCTGCCTTGATCTTTTTAGCGAGTCTCGGGACACGAATTTCAAAAGGGTCTGCAAAAGGGTTTGCGGCGGCGCCCACAAACATTTGCGGCGCTCGCTTGATATCGTCACCCCCCAGAAATTTTCCTTCGTCTCGCATTTGGCGTACCGTCTGGACCAACTGCATGGAGTCGAGATCGTGAACATTCTGTCCCTGGGCACAGTCTCCAAAACTCTGATGATCACCTGAAAGACATAGGATGTTGGCGATATCAAAAGATGCAGCACCCAGAATATCGCTTTGAAGAGCTATGCGGTTCCGGTCACGTGTCACCATTTGCAGTACGGGGTCCAGTCCCATGAGCTTGAGGCGGATACAGGCTGCCAGGCTGCACATACGGGTTACCGACGTCTGATTGTCTGTTATATTTATGGCATCCACATGATCCTTGATCAGTTCTGCCTTTTTAATAATTGCTTCCGGATCAGTGCCTCGCGGAGGACCGCACTCTGAGGTTACGGCCATATGTCCGGCAGAGAGAACCTTTTCCAAGCGACTCGGTGTCTTCGTTTTCATGGCTGCACATCCTCCCTCACAACTTTTCGGGGTCCACCTGCCCGGTCGGTGGACCAGTCTTTAATCGGACTCAAATCTTCATATTCATCAAACCTGTCCAGGGCCTTGAGACGTTCAACGATCAGCTGCCAGGCACATACCAGTTCCTTGCTTATTTCACACATCCCTTTGCTCGATCCGCCACAGGGACCGTTCATGACTCTTTTTGCACATCGGGAAACAGGACAGATTCCGCCGGTACGGGATAAAATGCACTGGCCGCAACCCTGACATCGCTCGGTCCACAGGCCGCGTTCTTCCGTAGCACCCATAAAACACGTGTTAACACCGGGGTAAATGGGTGTTGAATGATATTTTTCGGCCATAAACTGGACACCGACACCGCAGGCAACCGAAACCACGGCGTCATATTGATCGATGCTATCGCGAATCTCCTCGAGATATTCGTGGTCGCATTGACGCTCGAGGGTCTCTTCATCGATCTTCATTTCCTTGCCCTGGTTCAGAAAATACATGCGCAGGGCTGAGGCCAGAATTCCCACCTCCTTTTTCCCCCCTGCTTCACAGACTGTGACGCATTCATTGCATCCCAGCACCAGCACTTTCTCGTGAGCCTTGATGTCCTCAATAATCTCTTCAATCGGTTTTTTGTCGGCGACAATCATAGTTTCATCCTTTTACTTTCCATAACCAGATCAGTTGATTTAAGTCATGCTGCCTTTTTTTTCTGCAGCTTGATCGGATTGGGTCCAAGTTCCTTAATCCTGTCCACCATTTTGACTGCTACTTCAGCGAACATGGGTCCTTCGCTCGATGCCATATTGAACATTTCAACCCGTTGGCCGCCTACACCCACGGTATCCAATATCTTCTTGGCTTGTTCTATCCGTTTTCGGGCTCTAAAATTACCACTGGTGTAATGGCAGTCGCCCTCCATGCAGCCCACGGCGTAAACACCATCAGCACCCTTTTCAAAGGCTCTTAAAATATGCAGAAGATCCACTTTGCCGGTACATGGGACACGAATAATCTTGACATTGGTTGGATATGTCAGACGCATGGAACCTGCCAGGTCCGCGGCTGTGTATCCTCAGAAGTTGCAACAAAAAGCGATGATAATCGGTTCAAACTCTTGGCTCATAGGACCCCCTCCAGCAAGGATTCTATCTTGCAGATCAGTTGATCATCTTCATACCAGTTCAATTCAATGGCCTTGGCCGGGCATTCCGATGCACACACACCGCATCCATGACACAAAGCGATATCTATTTCACTTACCCCTTCTTCATTGATCTTCGGGACCCCATAGGGGCATGACCGAACACACACGAGACACGAAGCACAGTGGTCGGGATCCACCCAGGCCGTAATAGCAGACAGGGTGAGCTCCGGCTGAGCAAGAAATGTAGTGGCCCGGGAGGCGGCTGCATTGGCCTGAGATATGGTCTCTGATATCAACTTGGGGCTGTGTGCCGTACCACAGACAAAGATTCCTTCCGTAGCCATATCCACCGGTCTCAACTTGACATGCGCCTCCATGAAAAACCCTTCAGGTGTTCTGGCAAGTTTGACAATGGAAGCTAGTTCAGACGTGTCTTCGGCAACCACTCCTGCACTCAACGTCAGTATGTCCGCCGTTACCATCAACGGTCGATCCAATACATGATCATAAAAAGTCACCTGCACGCCATCCTGGGACGATCCTACCTGGGGCGGATTCTCCGGTGTATATCGAAAAAACAGAATGCCCTGTTTTCTGGCTTCTTTATAATACTCCTCCATGAGCCCATAGGTTCGGATATCCCGGTAGAGAATATAAATATCAGCTTCCGGGTGATCCTTACGGATATGCAATGCATTCTTGATGGCATTTTGACAGCAGATGCGTGAGCAATTGGGGTTCTCGTCATTTCTAGAACCAACGCACTGAATCATAACCACCTGATCTAAAGAACCCGGGGACACCTTTTCCAGGTGCTGGGTGAGCTCCACCTGGGTCATGACCCGCTCGTCTTCGCCATATAGATACTCTTTCGGCTGGTATTCCCTTGCTCCGGTTGCCAGAATGACGACCCCGTGTTCAATTTTTCGTTCGTACATGCCCGGACCCACGATAACTTCCGTGGTAAAGTTGCCCTTGAAGCCGGTAAAACCTACAATAAGGGACTGCGTCAGTACCTGGATCATTTTATGCGACATGACTCGATCCGAGAGAGCGACAAGATAGGGTTGAATCTCGGCCCCTTCAATGGTGGCCTTTAAATTGTTGGCCATACCCCCCAGACGGCTTTCCTTTTCCACCAGAAACACCTCATATCCCTGGTCCGCAAGTCCTAACGCGGCATTCATCCCGGCAATACCACCACCCACCACCATGGCCTTTTGAATGACTGGAATGGTTTTCTCCTGAAGAGGATGAAGCGTGGCGACTCTGGCCACGGCCATACGCACCAGGTCCTTTGATTTTTCGGTAGCTTTCTCAGCCTCCTTGGCGTGTACCCACGAACCCTGGTTGCGAATATTCGCCATTTCAAAAAGGTACTTGTTCAACCCGCATTCCCGCAACGTATCCATAAAGATGGCTTCATGTGTCTTGGGTGTACAAGCTGCAACCACAACACGATTGAGGTTCTGCTCCTTGATAATATCTTTCATCTGATCCTGGGAGTCCTGGGAACAGGTAAAAAGGTTCTGTGTAACATATGTGACATAGGGCAGGGTCTTTGCGTATTCTTCCACGGCAGCCACATCCACGACACTGGATATATTGATTCCGCAATTGCAGACAAATACCCCAATCCTAGGTGCTTCCTCATTCACATCGATCTCTTCAGGCAATTCAACTGTGCGGGTCAGGGTGTTTCGAGCCGATGCGAGGATTGCACCCGCTGCACAGGCAGCCGCTGAAGCTTCTGTGACAGAGCTGGGTATGTCCTTTGCTTCCTGGAAAGCACCGCAGACATAGACACCGGGACGCGATGTCTCCACCGGTGAAAATGGATGGGTCACAGCAAAGTGATAGGGGTCCATCTCTACTTCCAGTCGCCTGGCCAGGTCAATGGTCTGTTCTGAAACCTGCAGGCCGACGGAGAGAACCACCATGTCGAAAAATTCTTCCTGTAATTCACCGGCCTCATCTGCATACCGGATACGGAGATCTTTTGCTTCTCCAACCTCATCGATGGTATGCACCCGCGCCTTGACAAAGTTCACGCCCTCCTGGTCCTTGGCCCGGATATAATATTTTTCAAAGTCCTTTCCAAAGGTGCGGATATCCATGTTGAAAATGGTACAGTCCAGGTTGTCTTTGGCGTGCTCCTTGGCCACCATGGCATCCTTGATGGCATACATACAGCAGACAGAAGAACAATATCCATTGCCACACTGGTTATTGTCTCTGGAGCCGATGCACTGGAGCCATGCAATCCGTTTCGGTTCTGTTTCATCCGAAGGCTTGATCAGGTGACCCATGCTAGGACCGGATGCGCTCAACATTCGTTCGAATTCCAGACTCGTCATGACATTGGGATTGGTACCATAATGGTAGTGCTTCTCAAGGACGGTGGGATCGTAGGGTCGGCTGCCCGGACTGAGAACAACAGAGCCCACCTGGATCTCCCTTTCCACAACTGTCTGCTCATGCTCCACGGCGTTCGCCAGGCATGCGTCCACACACTGGTAACATTCGGAGCAAATCCCGCAGGAAAGACAGCGGTTAGATTCCTTTTGGGACATGGGTTCATCAAAACCGAGTTGGACCTCGTTGAAATTGGAGATTCTTTGATCCGGCGAAGCACAAGGCATGGATTCCTGGGCTAGCATCGCAACCCCCTCCACGGGCACATCGTCAATCGCTTTCCACTTCTTTTCCCTGCCCATAGATAGGTCCGTCTGGGACACAAACCGGTCAATGGAGACGGCGGCCTCCTTGCCGGCTTCCACGGCCTCCACCACGGTTGCCGGTCCTGTGACGGCATCCCCGCCTGAAAAAATATCCGGGTCGCTTGACTGGAGTGTGACAGGATCCACATTGATGGTTCCCCAGTCACTCAAGGTGCAGGCACACTCGTCCGTCAGACAGGCCCAGTCACTTTCCTGGCCGATAGCCGGGATCACGTTATCAACCTCCATGATAAATTCAGAGCCTTCAATGGGCACAGGTCGGCGTCTGCCGCTGGCATCGGGTTTTCCCAGTTCCATTTTGATACATTCCAGTGCCTTGACCTTGCCATTTTCACCGACAACCCGTACGGGATTGGTCAGGGTCATAATCTCAATACCCTCTTCCCGGCATTCTTCAATCTCAACATCATTGGCGGGCATCTCTTCGAAACTCCGCCGGTAAACCACAAAGGGTTTGGAAGAACCGGTCCTCAAGGCCGTGCGCACCGAATCCATGGCTACGTTTCCGCCCCCGATGACAGCAACCCTTTCTCCCAATTGAATCCGGTTTCCAAGATTAACCTCACGCAGAAAATCGACCCCCGGATAAACCCCCTCCTGATCTTCTCCTTCAATACCGAGAACTTTGCATTCATGGGATCCGATACCGAGGAAAAAAGCCTTGAATCCGTCTTTGCGTAACTGGTCGATGGTGATGTCTTTTCCAAGTTCGACACCTGTTTTGAATTGAACTCCGAGATCCTTGATGGTTTGAATTTCGCTCTCGATAATATCACGTGGCAGGCGGTAGGATGGAATACCCACGGTCAGCATACCACCGAGTACCGGCAGTTTTTCAAAGACAGTAACCTGATATCCTTCTATAGCCAGGAAATAGGCGCAGGTCAGACCTGCCGGCCCGGCACCAATAATCCCTATTTTTTCTGGTCGTTTTGGCTTCTTTTCCGGTACAAAAGGTTGATCCGCTTCAAGATCCCGATCAGCTAAAAAGCGGTGCAGATATTGGATGGATAAGGTATCGTCCACCTGGTTTCGGGTACAGGCGCCTTCACAGGGGTGATGGCACACCCTGCCACAGACCCCGGGAAAGGGATGATCCTGTTTGAATAATTTCAGAGCCTCCAAATATTTTCCTGTCTGGATCAGGGCGATAAATCCCTGAACACTGACATGCGCAGGACAGGATACCTTGCAGGGAGCTGTACCTCTTTTTTCTATGGCAAACGCGCCTGGAATGGCCTGCGGGTATTGCTTGAAGGCAGCCCTTTTCTCTGCGAGATTTTCGTTGTAGTCGTCGGGCAGGGATACCGGACAGACTTTTGTGCACTCCCCACAGCTGGTGCATTTATCAATATCGATATAGCGGGGTTCCTGACGGATGTTGGCAGTCAGGTTGCCCGGTTCCCCTGTGAGGGACATGAGTTCGGTGTTGGTTAGAAGTTCTATGTTGAGATGCCGGCCGACCTCGACCAGTTTGGGTGAAATAATTCACATGGCACAGTCATTGGTGGGAAATGTCTTGTCCAACTGTGACATCATTCCACCAATGGCTGAGGATGATTCGACCATGTACACATAATAGCCCGAATTGGCCAGGTCCAGGGCTGACTGCATACCCGCGATACCACCGCCGACAACCATGACCGAGCCGACCAACTCTTTTTTGTGATCACCTGATTGTTTCGTCATTTTCGATTCCTCAAACCCCTTTCAGTATCTCCGGGAGCTTATCTTCCCACCCGATTGTGGAAAGTTGCACACCGCAAAAGCCTTCCTTTTTAAGTGTTTTCACCATTTCTAAAGCAATTTTAATACATTCACTGACCTTGTCCGGTGCCGTCTGGAGACGCTGGATCAGTGCATCGGGAATAAACGTATTGCTGACATTACGAGATATGTAACGTGCCATTCCAAGAGACTTGAGCAATAAAACCGTCGGAATTATTTTGCTTTTGGTGCCGTCCATACGCTTGAGAAAAGGTTCGATGGTAGAAATATCGAACAGGGGCGGGGTAATGAAAAACTCTGCGCCAGCCTCTCTTTTCTGGTCCATTTCTTCCCGTATCAACTCGGGTGATTTGTCTCTTGCCCCGGCATCGACAGTTGACCCCACCAGAAATGTGGGTGCACCATTGAGCTCAATACCAGCCATATCACGTCCTTTTTGGAGCTCCTGGATAACGCTCAGCAACTCCGGCAAATCAATATCATGCACCGCTCTTGCCTGATGATGATCGCCAAAACTGGGGTCTTCTCCCCTGACCACCATCAGGTTATGAATACCGCAACCATTGGCCGCCAGAAGATCTGCTTGCAGGGCAAGACGATTACGGTCCCGGCAATTAACTTGAATAACAACATCCATACCTTTGGACTGCAGGATCATACCGCTACCCAGAGAACTCATCCGCATCACAGCGTTACGCATCTCAGGAACAACAAAGGCATCGACAATTCCCTTAACTTTCTGTGCATTTGTGACCATGGCAGAAACATCCACTCCTTTGGGAGGTTCCATTTCTACAAGAACAGCAAATTTTCCTGTTTCCAATTTCTGTTTTAAGCTCATGGCTTACCTCCGAATAAGGCCGACAACTGGTGCGATGAAACCCGCATTTCCTTCAACATCTTAGGTGTGAACCATGCGAGAGAATACTTACTTTAAGACGTGTTAAACAATAACATAGCAATGAATGTGCCAGGGCTACGATTGGACAAAAAATCTTTAATTTACCTATAATATCAGTCAATTAAATTTTTACACCCTTGAAAACACGCGCCAGGGTCACATCTCTCAATCAGGGTAATCATGCCATTTTGGCACATGGATCTATATTTATGTTGTCTTGTAAGGAGGTTGAATGTTATAGGCCAATCTGGCATAGGCCAATTTGGCACAATAGCCCCCTTAACGGACCACGAGCGGCCTCTTGACAGTATTTGAAGAATCCCGCAGCAAGAGTTATCGACGAGATCAAAACGCGCCGCGATGAGGACTGTGCACGCTGTTGTGATTCACCTGTTTCACATGTAGGAGGGAAGATATGGAACCGCAGATTCTTGTGGTGGATGATGATCGCGACTTTCTCGAAATCATGAAGCGTCGTCTCAAAGATCTTCATTTCAGGCATGTACATCTCGAAGAAGACCCATTTAGGGCAGCATCGCTGGTCGAAGCCGGTAAGGAGGTGGATTTGGCGCTACTGGACATGACCATGCCGGATATGACCGGGTTGGAGCTTCTGGATATCATTAAAAATTTCAGCCCCATCACCGAATGTGTCATGATTACGGCAGTAGACGAGGCCAGAACCGCGGTGGCATGCCTGCAAAAAGGTGCCTACGACTACCTGCTCAAGCCCGTTTCCAAGGAAGATATGGCCTTGTCCATTCACCGGGCACTGGAGCACAAACGCCTGCTCGATCTTCGGGACATCGGAAAACAGCAGGCTGTGCCCCGGCTTAAAAATAAAGACGCCTTCAGGGAAATCAATACTGTCTCAAACGGTATGATGCGAGTACTCAAAGAAGCGGAGCTGCATGCGGCCAGCAATGTACCCATGCTCATCACCGGTGAAAGCGGGACAGGCAAGGAATTGCTCGCTCGGGCCATCCACCGGGCCAGTCCCAGAAGAGCCCACCCGTTTACAGCCATCAACATGGCCTCACTCAACGGAAATCTATTCGATGCCGAGTTCTTCGGACATACAAGAGGTGCCTATACAGGTGCGGAAAAGAACCGGGCCGGATATCTGGAATACACTGATAAGGGAACTCTTTTTTTAGATGAAATCGGGCTTCTCCCCATGGAGGTTCAGGGAAAACTCCTGCGCTTTATGCAGGATGGCAGATACCTCAAACTGGGAACCAGTGCCGATACGCATGCAGATGTTCGCTTTGTTGCCGCGACCAACACTGACCTGGAAGCCCGCATGAAGCAACGTCTGTTTAGAAAAGATCTATATTACCGCATCCGGGGCGGGTGGCTGCATTTGCCACCCCTGCGGGAACGTAAAAAGGATATCCCCTTGCTGATAAGAACATTTCTCGCGGCCCATTATGACCTTGAAAAGGGAAATTTTATTACGCCTGAGGCTCTTGATATTCTTATAAATTATGATTTCCCTGGTAATGTCCGGGAGCTTAAGGCCATGGTACAGTCGGCCATCAACCTGGCCCAGGGGAAACCCATCTCGCCCCGATATCTTCCGGAATCCATTCGACATCAAAAACGTCTCAAGCCCATGAAGTTGCCCGCGGGGACGGCCTCCCTGGCTCCCCTGGAAACGATTGAAAAAAACCATATTTTGCATGTTTATAAACAGCTGGGGAAAAATAAGTCGCAGACCGCAAGGGTTCTCGGGATCGGTTTGAATACCTTACGTAGAAAACTTGCCATATATGGGGAAAAAAGGCTATCAAACCACTAGCTGCTTTAGCGTTTGATAAATGAGAGGAATAAAAATGGCCGGGAGCATATTAGCAGTTTTGAGTTTTTTTATCTCCAGGAGGTTGAGACCAATGGCCATGATTAAGAGACCACCGACAGCAGACATCTGGGCCACGACTACCGGCGTAAGGAAATGCTTCAAGGTCGAGGCCGCCAATGTGATGACCCCCTGATATAGAAAAACAGACACGGCTGAAAAGAGAACGCCGATACCCAGGGTGGAGGCAAACAGGATTGATCCGATACAGTCAAGGAGTGACTTTGCGAACAGTGTCTGATGGTTACCTGACAGCCCGCTCTCCAGGGATCCCACAATAGCCATAGCCCCCACACAATAAACCAGACTGGCTGTCACAAACCCCTTGGCCACGCCGTCACTGTCTCCGGATACCAGGCGCCCCAACCCTTTACCCAACTGTTCGAGCCGATCTTCGATGCGCAGCCATTCGCCGATGACACTGCCGATGGCCAGGCTGATGATGATGATTAGTATATCATCGGTTTCGAGAGCTGTTTTCAGCCCGATCAGGATCACAGCAAGACCAATGGCATGCATAATGGTTTTGCTGTATTTCTCTGGAATACTACCCTTAAAGAGGAGCCCGACAAGACTTCCTGCAATAATTGCCACGGTGTTGACGATGGTCCCGAGCATGGGGGGATGTTCCTTTCAGCCAAAAGTCGTTGATGAATATTGTATCAAGCACCGTGACATACCCAAATACCCTGGAAATAACAACCGCGAAAATCAATTCAAGCATTTATTTGGAAATGATCCCTGTCCGTATCATTTCTTCTTGAAGACAGGACATCCCCGACACATCTTTTTAAGTTGTAATACCGTATCATCAGACAGCAAAAAAAGATGCTCCCGGTTAATAATACTTAGACCCATAATGGCATTTGTCTGATATGGGCATACGGGTGTGTTCCAGTTTTCACAACGTGCAAATAGCAACTCGGGGGTAATAAATCGATCAATCATGTGGCAGTATCCTCGCGAATCGTCTTTATAGCGTATAGCCGGACCTATATAAAGCTCTGTCACAAGGGTGTCAGATTGTTAACGGATTTCAATGCCGAATTACTTTGGCTAAAATACGGATATTAAACGGGTAGGTTGCCCTGGAAAAGCGGTTTATCGTTCGCCGCGCTGATAGGGCTCGCCCAGCATGGCGGGCGCATTCAATTTTCGGTGGTCACCCAAACCAATGATCAATAAAACCACCAGTGTTGTCAGGTAGGGCAACATGGCAAGAAAATTAGGCGAAATACCCAAGGGCTGAAGTAGATACTGGAGCACGAAAATACCACCAAAAAGGAATGCACCGATCATGGCCCGGGTAGGATTCCAGAGCGCAAAAATGGTCAGGGCGATGACGATCCAACCCCTACCTGCGGTCATGCCCTCAATCCATGATTTGCTGTAGGATATGGATAAATGGGCGCCTGCCAAACCAGAAAAAGCCCCCCCCACCAGAACACAGGCATAGCGTATTAAAGAAACATTAACGCCTTGAGCCTCAGTGGCTTTCGGGTTTTCCCCGGTGGATCGAATCTTGATACCGATACGTGTATGTTCCAGGGTAAACCAGGCCGCAATAGCCAGAAAGATCGCCATATATAAGAAGGGGCTTTGGTCAAAAAAAATAGGGCCTATAAATGGAATATCGGAGAGTACCGGTATGGGGAAGGTCTGCATTTTGACCGTAAGGGGTTTGCCCACATAAGGTTTGCCTACGAGCCCGGAAATGCCCAGCCCAAGCATGGTCAAGGCCAGCCCGGACACCACCTGGTTCGACTGTAGTGTTATGGAAGCAAATGCGTGAACCATGGAGATCATCATGCCGGCAAACACAGCCGCATAAAGACCAAGCCAGGGGCTCTTGGTATAGAAAGTGACAATAAATGCCGTGACTGCTCCGATGGACATGACACCCTCTACGCCCAGGTTCAGAATTCCTGATCGTTCACAGATAATCTCCCCGATTGTACCCAAAAGCAGGGGGGTGCCGGCGATGAGTGTCCGCTGGGCAACAGAGATGATGATGTCTTCCATAGATGGTACCTTATCCTTGAAGTATCAGGCGGTTAGCAAGCTTGCCGTTCGAAGTTTGATTATGAATGCCTGGGTCTTGATCTGATCAGTCGCACCTTATGTTTGAGAAAAAAATCTCCCATGATAAGAAAAACGAGCAGCGTTCCATTAAAGATTTCCACGGTTGCGGCTGGCAGACCGAGGGATATCTGTATGGCGTCCCCGCCCACCAGAATACCTGCAAAAAAGAGACCCGAAACAATGACGAAAAGCGGGTTCAACTTGGCCAGCCAGGCCACGATAATGGCTGTGTATCCATACCCCGAGGATATGGCGTCGGGATAGCTCAAATAGTGATGAATCCCCGCGGCTTCTCCCACACCCGCAAGGCCAGCCATCCCTCCGCTTATTGCCATGATAATCAGGGTTGTCTTGAAAAAGTTGATGCCGGCATAACGCCCGGCTTCGGGATTCTCCCCAATGACCCTGACTTCATATCCAAATCGTGTCTTGTAGAGAACAATGGCCAGCAGGACAACCGAAATAATAGCCAACAACAGGGTAACATAGTGAATTCTGGACCCGGGCAATAGACCCAGGATCGCCGTCGCCGGAAGATCGTCCGTGACTGGAAAGCCGAATTTTGTCTTGCCTTTCCAGGGACCCACAACCAGAAAAATCATGAATTCGGCACAAATGTAATTCATCATCAAGGTAGATATCACTTCGTTGATGGCGTATTTAATCTTCAATATTGCCGGAATCACCCCCCATAGGGCACCCCCTGCAAAGCCGGCGATAAACATCAGGGGCACAATGACAACGGCCGGAAGGTGTGGTCCCCAGGAGAGCCCCACCCAGGTACCGAAAATCGCTCCCATTAATAACTGGCTTTCCGCTCCAATATTCCAGAACTTTGCCCTAAAAGCCATGGCCAGACCTCCGCTAATGAGAATCAGGGGAATGGCCTTTGTAATGGTTTCTTTGATCCCGTAAAAACTGCCAAACGATCCAGAAAAAATTTTATAAAAAGCAAACATGGGATTCACACCGGAAAGCAGAAAGATAAGCCCGATGGTCATCATACCCGCACCCAGCGATGCCAGCAGTGTCAGCACCGATGTTCTTGGGGTAGTCTTAATTCTGTCCGTTACATTGATCTTAAACATTATTTCCCGTTTTATGGGTCCAACCAATGTCCGCTTTTAAAGCGTTGACTCAATTCGTGTGGAGCCGGTCATCATCATGCCGATATCCGCCAGGCGTGAATCCTGGGCATCCAGAATTCCCATGAATTCGCCTTGGAATATCACGGCAATCCGATCACAGAGCTCAAAGATTTCTTCCAGGTCTTCTGAAACCAGAAGCACTGCCCCCCCCTCTCTCCGTCGTTTCAGCAGCTGCTTGCGAAGATACTCTGTTGCCCCCACATCCAATCCGTATGTGGGATGAGACGCCACCAGCAGTGAGGGTGCTTGGCTGATTTCACGACCCAGGATTAATTTTTGAATGTTGCCACCGGAAAGATTCTTGGTTTGAACATAAATAGAGGGCGCCATAACCTGAAACGTTTTCAGAAGTTTGCTTGTGTGCTCCTTGATATTTTTGTAAGTCAAAAACTTGTTTTTGGTGTACTTGCCAAGGTGATGCTGTTTGAGAATTGCATTTTCATACAGATACAGCCCCGGTGCGATGCCAAATTTAATACGCTCTTCCGGTACATGGGAAATACCCTTGTCGTAAGCAACCCGGGGAGACACATTGGTGATGTTCTGGCCGTTGATATGCACGGATCCGGTATCACTTTTCCTGAGGCCGGTGATGGCTTCAACCAGTTCCCTCTGGCCGTTACCAGAAACACCTGCGATACCAAAAATTTCATTTTGAAAAATATTGAAGGAAATCTCCTTTACCATGGGATGCCCTTTGTCACCGACGACACAGAGGTGCTTGACCTCCAGAACTTCTTTGCTTTTGGGCATCTCTTCTTTTTCAATGTTAAAAATGACATCCCGGCCGATCATCATGCGGGCTAAGGCTTTTTTGTCCACGTCTCTGGTTTCTGCATTTCCGGTAACCTTGCCCTTGCTCAGGACGGTTACACGGTCACAAAGCGCCATGATTTCATCCAGTTTATGACTGATCAGGATGATCAGGTGCCCTTCGGCCTTCATTTTTTGGAGAATGACAAACAGATCCTTGATTTCCTGGGGTGTCAAAACAGACGTCGGCTCATCCAGAATCAAGAGCTCGGCACCATTGAAAAGCGCTTTAATTATTTCGATACGTTGTTGTTCTCCGGCCGAAAGCTGCCAGACCTTTTTCCGGGGATCAATGACAAAATTGAATTTTCTGGAAAAGTGAACAATGCTATCATTCACTTTTTTCTGAGGAAAAAAGAAAGGGGTCTGTTTGTATCCCAAGGCAATATTCTCTCCGGCAGTATGGTTCTGAACAAGCATGAAATGCTGGTGGACCATACCGATACCCAGTTGAATCGACTCCAATGGCGATCGGATTTTTACCGGCTTTCCGTTAATATTGATGCTACCCGAATCCGGCTGATAAAGACCGTAAAGGATATTCATCAATGTGGTTTTGCCGGCACCATTTTCTCCCAGCAATCCCAGGATCTCACCGGATCTCACAGAGATACGTATCTGATCATTCGCAGGAATGCCATGGAATGATTTTGAAATATCGACCATTTCAAGATGTTCGATTTTTTTCATTGCCCCTGCCAATTAGAAAGTACCCAATGGGATTCCCATCTTTTTTTAAATGACATGATCATGTGTATAAATGAAAATGGGGGCTACCAAAGGTCAACCCCCATTTATTCTTTTTTTAATGGGCTCTATTTTGGAATATTGCCCGCTACATTGTCCACATAATACATGATGCCCATCAGGTCTCCCTTTGATGCCCGCGAACCCGCTTTAACTTGTAGCTTGCCGGTGTTGTCATAAACAGGGCCTTCAAAGGGATCGAAAGCATCCGGGCCCTGCATCATCTGGTCATATCGTTTTACCACCAGGTCATAGGCGGAGATTTTTCCAAAATCCTTGCTGTCGAGCATGATAGCTTTCAGATCACCCTCAAATTTCTTGTTGATGATGCTATCAAAAGAACCACCAAGTTTGGCGGCTCCTTCTTTGACCAGCCACCAGTAGTCCTTGCTGGTCCAGGTGTCGTTGTAGAGATCCTTGAGGATTTGAACATACATGACACCCCAGTCCGCCAGCTGACCAGAAACAACTGAATCAACACCATAGGGCTGCATGGGGCTGTAATGACTGTATGTATAGATCTGTTTTCCCTTTTCACTATGCTCCTGGCCCACTTCGATCACAGCAGGGGTATCTTCCGTAAAAGCAAGTGTATCACACCCCTCGGCAATCAGGGATTCCGCAGCCTCTCTGGCTTTGTCCGGTCCGTACCAGGCATAGATCCATTTGACATGAATTTTGGCTTCTGGATTGGACTCTTTGATACCCAGTGCAAATGCATCGATATGCCGAATGAGTTCAGGAATTGGAAATGCAGCAACATACCCGATTTTATTGGTCTTTGTCATGGCGCCTGCCATGAGGCCGTTCAAATAATATGTCTGATAAAGATCACCAAAATAGGTGCCCACGTTCTTGCTCTGCTTAAAACCGGAACAATGCATGAAGTGTTTGTTGGGATATTTCTTGCCAGCTTTAATGGTGTCATCCATGTAGCCAAAGGACGTCGTGAAAACGACATCACATTTCTCTTCCTGGATATACCGATCGATTATTCTGGCCGAATCAGCCTCTCCCACGGATTCAATATACACGGTGTCAAGCCAGGGTAGTTGTTCCTCGGCAAACTTTCGCCCCACATCATGGGCGTGAGAAAAACCATAGTCACCCACAGGACCCACATAGATGAATCCTGCCTTGAGTTTCTTGTCGTCCGCAACGGCAATTCCAATAGCTAACAGCAAGCAAAGACAGATAGCCAACAGGCAATAAACACGTTTCATTTTCTGCTCCTTTTTGATTTATTTGAATGGATTTGTATCCTTTCGGATCTATCTGTAATAAAAAGGATACGCATATTGGCATCACGCCTTTTATAGGTCCGAAAACATCAAAAATCAGTCATACGATAGTCTTCTTATCGAAGTCAACCACTTGATGGTTCCAAAACGAACCTTTTCTTGCTTTGTTGTTGACATCCTAAAATATTGCGGTGTAGAGCTTCCCTTAGCATACACGCGCATGGGTATAAACAAGGAGGTATAACGTTGTACGGACTCGAAGCAATACAGGCAAACAACGGCTGGGCAATGGCAATCACCGGCGCCGTCATCGTCATGATCGGTCTCAGCATCCTGTCATTTATCATATCCCAGCTTCACCGGATCATTGCCCTGGTCGATGGCAGCAGCAATCGAAAATTAAAGAAAGAAACAGATAAGGATCCGGTATTAATTCCTGAATCCAAGCTGCAGCTGCCACCCCTTTCAGACCTGGGTGAAACAATGAAACGATTCCAGCCGCTCACACAGGAAATCGGGAATTCCTTCGACTTGACCGCCCTCTTTCAGGTCTTTGTTCAACAGGATGATCCCCACCCGCATCTGACCATTCGCTCATTAAGAGAACAGGGTTATTTGATACCGGACAAAAACGGTCTTTTTTCCTGGAAACACGCATAGAACACATATAAAGGTTTAACCACATGGATTTATTTATTCAATTTTTAACCAACACCGGGTATTATCTGGCAGATTATCGACACGTGATTATGCTTGTCGTGGGCGGCACCTTTGTATACCTGGCCATTGCCAAAAAATATGAGCCCTTGCTACTTCTGCCCATTGGGTTTGGTGTCATCGTCGGAAACATTCCCTTTTTCAAGGGCTTTGGGCTGGGTATTTACGAACCCAACAGTGTTCTTCACTATCTTTATTTTGGTGTTACCAGTGGTCTGTACCCTTCTATCGTATTTCTGGGTCTGGGTGCCATGACTGACTTCTCCTCGCTGTTGGTGCGTCCCAAGCTTATGCTGTTGGGTGCAGCGGCTCAAATGGGAATATACTTCACGCTCCTAAGTGCCCTTGCCCTTGGATTTTTGCCCAAGGAAGCAGCCTCCATTGCCATCATTGGCGGGGCTGATGGACCCACATCCATCTTTTTGACAGCCAAACTGGCACCCCATCTGATTGGACCCGTTGCCATTGCCGCCTATTCCTATATGGCTCTTATCCCCATCATTCAACCACCCATCATGCGTCTTCTGACAACCCGGGAAGAACGCCTCATAAAAATGCCGGACGTCGAGAGAACCGTATCTCGCAAAGAATTGCTCCTTTTCCCGGTAATCGGCGTAATTCTATGCTGCTTTCTGGCACCTGCATCGATCCCCCTCCTGGGAACTTTTTTCTTTGGTAACCTCATGAAAGTGTCCGGTGTGGTCGACCGCCTGGCCAAAACAGCGGCTTCTTCCATCATTGATACAGCCACTATTTTCCTGGGGTTCACGGTCGGGGCCAGTACCCAGGGAGATGTTTTCCTGACCCCCAAATCTGTCCTTATATTTGCACTCGGAGCCGTTGCTTTCAGTATTGCCACGGCCTCGGGGATCCTTTTTGCAAAGTTGATGAATCTGTTTAGCAAATCCAAAATAAACCCCCTTCTCGGCGCCGCCGGTGTCTCTGCGGTTCCAGGTTCTGCCAGGGAAGTCCATTTGGTGGGCCAGAAAGAAGATCCGAGCAATTATCTGCTCATGCATGCCATGGCCGCTAATTCATCAGGTGTCATCGGATCGGCCATATGTGCTGGTATATTGTGGAGCTTTTTAGCATAAGGAGGTTCATGTGCTGGCGAAAATTTTGATTAAAAGACAGTTTAAATCCGGCTATGAAAAAGAAATTCTTTCCCTTCTAAACAAGTTAAGATCCATCGCCATGAACCAAGCGGGATATATTTCCGGCTTGACCATGACGGCGCCTGATGATCCTGAGAACATGATGGTTATCAGTACCTGGCAGGCCCTCAACAGTTGGTATTTGTGGAAAGAAAACACAGAACGACAAAACCTTGAGGCCATGCTGGACATCTATCAGTTAAGACCGACTGAATATCAGGAATATGTGGTGGGGTCCGGGTTTTTATCCTAAAGCAGAACGTTCTGTGGTTTTAATTTTCCTTACAGCGAAGAAGCCGGTCCTTTCTCCTCGATACCTCCGGTGGCAAGATTGACAGCCGGGCACGGTATACCTGACACCTGCTTATTCCAGGTTTATTCATTGCAAAGCTTTCTTCACACCCACGTCTGTTTTTTCTTGTATGATTCTTCCCAAAACGGTATAAATAGCGTCCATCATCATTTCTACTTAACCACCTGAAATTATTTTTAATATGGTTAAGGCGAAGGGGTGTCCCAAAGAACACGCCGGCTGCGTTTCAGACAACGCTTGCAGGTCCTATAAAGGAGCATCGTTTATGAGCCTACTTTCCAGCGCCGTCTCCATCACCCGATATCGGGTCAATGGCCGTATCGAAGACCCTGTTACCGAGGCTGTTTACACCGGTTTAAGAAAAAATATGCTGCCTGAAATCGATGACGTCGAATCTGCCCAGTCTGTTGGCTGGACGACTTTCCAGGATCCATTTACACCCAGCTTCGAAGGATCTTCTTTTGTTTACGGTAGCTATTTCGTTTTTTCACTGAGAATCGATAAGAAAACCATTCCATCCAAACTGGTACAAAAATATATGGCCATCGAAATTGCCAAAAAGTGCCAGGCCACGGGCCGGGAATTCCTATCCAGAAACGAAAAAAAGATGATCAAAGACAATGTCACCAGTCTTTTGGGGCTGCGGATTCCTGCAACACCGAATATCTACAATGTTCTGTGGAATTACGAAACCTCTCTTGTTTGGTTTTTTACCCATCTCAAAGGGGCCAACGAAGAACTTGAGACGCTTTTCAAGACAACATTCGATCTGGTATTGACACGAATCTTTCCCTTTACATTTGCGGAATCGTTTCCCGGCATGTCCGGTTTTGATCTCGATCTGCTGACAACACTATCACCCACAAAAATGCTGAGGTAAACAGATGCTTGACATTGCAACTGCCTATAATCGTTATGGTTTTATCGGTCATGAGTTTTTGACCTGGCTCTGGTACCTCATTGAAACCGATGGGCACCGTCTGGGTCAATCACAACCCCAGCCCATTCTTCTTGCTCTGGGAAAACGAATTGTTCTCGAAAATCCCAGAGAAGATCACGCTGAAAAAATCACCATCAAAGGGGATTATGCCAACTTCGAAGCCGGAATTCTACCTCTGCGTCATGGTTCTCTCGTGACAGAACTATCCCTGGAGGCCAAGTCGGCTGAAATGACATGGGAATTCAACCTCAAGGGGGAAAGCCTTTCTGTCTCCAGCATGAAAATGTCCACCACTGGGCCCATCGAGTCTTTAGACGATGTCGAGGGTGCGGTCCTTGAAAAGGTTTATTTACTCGAGACAATCCTGCAGTTTATCGATACGCTTTTTGAACGGTTTTTGAAAATGCGTGTCACCAAAGATTGGGACGAAAAAGCAGTTCCTGAAATCCAGCAGTGGATCATTAAAAATGAAGCAAGACCAACTCTTTGATGGAAAAAACGGTTCCTTCCATTTGGTTCAACAACCTGTTCTCGTTCTCTATGGTGAAACGTCGGATACATTTCTACCCAGCGCTGTCAGGCGGTTTCAATCCAAGCTGCCCCACGCCAAGATTACGTGTTTTCAAAACACCAGCCACTTCGTTCCCATGGAAAAACCGGCCGAAACCGGCCCTGGCCATACGCTTTTTTATCGCCAATCACACCCTCGCATAAATAACACCGGTGCTGTATATCACCTTTCCAAATTACCTTTCTGTTTCTCCGAAGTGAAGCCGTGCAACTCATATGACGGCCATTCAATATGAATCTATAACTACCCCATAGAAAAGCACGCAAGCCTCTTGTATCGCTACTCCACTTCAAAGTAACCGAAACGTTAATTTGACAAAAGCAATAAAAACAGGAAGGGGATCATTTGCTTGACAAGAGAGCTTCCTTTGAAAAGATAAAGCCTCCCTTCAGGTTGGACATCAGGGACATACGAGTGTGCGGGGTAGAACGTTTTATAGCTATTTATTCTTCGTAGCCCTCACGAATGAGAAGATCCTGGTACCAGCATGAAAATTCATACATTCCCAGAAACCGGTCCTCTTCGTTGACAAGACCAAGGCTGATTTCCAGAACCCCTCTGGTGTAGGCAGGGCTGCAACTTCCCTGTTCTTTCATTTGTAGAAATTCTTCAACCAGCATATGTGTCGTGCGTTTACTTTTGTCCTTACGAATATCGATGGGGTCTTTGGGTTCCTGGAACGGATTCCACTTATCATAACCTCTTTTCAGGATATGCCGTTGACCGCGTGGTGACATGCCATCAAAAATGGTTTTTTTTCTATCTGTCTCCTGTTGCGATGAATCGTTCATGTGCCCCCCTGTGCCCGAATCTATGCGGGCATCTATCCAAATTTACCAAAACAATACGCCAAAAACCGTATCTCTGCCAGGATCTATATTTCAACGTACAATGGCAAAATCACTTTTCTTCTGTTTTGGAGGCATCCTTTTCCCCGTCCGCTTCCTTGACCCCGAGATAGACCTCATCATATTCGGTCAATAAAGCCATGGATAGCGGGACCAGCATTTCGCCCATCCTGGAATATCTAGATTGGATAGAAGCAACTAGGGCCGCTGAAATCTCAAAGAGTTTTTTCTGAATGATATCGATCTTTACGGTTGGGTACGCAGTCCCTTGCAAAAACCCGGAGATACCGCAGGTGTGTCCCTCTCCGGCAATTGAGGTCGGAATACCGTAAATCCGGCAAGTGATAGGTCTCTGTTCGTACAGATCACACGTGTTTTGAGCATTCAAGAGAGGACATTTCACCTTTATTTCGGCCATGTCCCGTAAAATATCCGCTTCCTCTTTCCCGGCTTCCAGGTCTTTATACGCTTTTCGTTTCAACGAATAGAGCTCTCGATCTATTTTGTTGGCAATCTCAATACGTTTTTCACGTTCCAGCCCTTCAAAGCATGTGTCAAAATGATGCTTGATATAGAGGGCCTCAATTAAGGTCAGATCAAACAGTGCATAACAGCAATCAGCACAACCCTGCTTGCACTTGACTTCATCGGGATATTCCAGGGACACCTTGTTAAACAGTTCATCTGCCGTCTTCACCAGCGCTTCATATTGCTTAAAAAAAGGTTCAAAGTTCATAATAACCCCTTGCTCTTTGTTTCACGTGGAACATTTTTTCATCATAGAAATTGTTTCACGTGAAACACTATTTGCCGATACAAAACCGGCTGAAAATATCATCAAGAATATCCTGTCCACAGTGATTACCAAGTACGTTGTCAAGTTTATCAATTGCATCCATTATATCGGTGGCGATGATCTCTGCCGGAGAAGCCTCAATCATGGCTTGCCTGGCACGCTTACCGGCAACCAGGCACTGTTCAAGCCTGTTTTTGTGCCGAAGATTGGGAACAATGCTGATCTCCCTGTTGACACCTGTGTCGCCGACAATCGCCGTCCATATCATGCGTCGCAGTTCTTGTATGCCTGTTCCTTTCAAGGCCGAGATGGCCACACAAGGCTTCTGCCGCCAAGTTTCGGGTAGGTTAGAACCTCCGCCACTGGGAGGTAGGTCATTTTTGTTCTGAACGACAAGATGCTTTTTGTCGGTAATTTCATGGTATATTGCTATATCTTCCGGGTATAGTGGTTCGCTGTTATCAACAAGAAACAGGATAAAATCAGCGTCCTTTATGGATTGCCTTGTTTTTTCAATGCCAATTTTTTCAACCTCACCCAGGGCTTCATGAAGACCTGCGGTGTCCATGATGACAAGCGGAAGACCCTTGATATGAAAAATCTCTTCGATGACATCACGGGTCGTTCCGGGCACTGCGGTTACAATGGCCCTGTCCCTTTCAATAAGCCGGTTCATCAAGCTAGATTTTCCGACATTGGGGCGTCCGATGATAGCCATCTTGACCCCGTCCCGGAAAAAATGGCCCTGACGGTAATCTCTAAGCAGCTCTTCGATGCTTTGAATGACTCCCCGTTGGAGGTCTTGAGCCATGGTCTTATTTACAGGCTCTTCTGTGACATCTTCAGGAAAATCGATGGCAGCTTCCAGCAAAACACGGATTCCAATTAAGGTATCCCTAATACTGACAATCTTTTCTGTCAGTCTTCCGGTAAGCTGCTGATTGGCAATTCTCAACCCTGTTCCTGTTTTTGCGTTGATGACATCTGCAACGGCCTCTGCCTGGGTTAAATCGATTCTGCCATTAAGAAAAGCTCGCTTGGTGAATTCCCCAGGTTCGGCAATAACGGCACCGGCACCCAAAACCTTTTCAAATATTTTTCCGAGTACTACAGGGCCTGAGTGGGAGTGGATTTCGACAACATCTTCGCGGGTATAGGATCTTGGTGCCAGCATGGCAACCGTCAGGACCTCATCGATGACGTCGAGAGTGTCGGGATCGCGAATACTCCCGTGATAAAACCGGTGAGAGGTAAATCGTTTTTCCTGCCAGTCGATCTCGAGCTTTTGTCCTTTTTGCGTTCTTTTGAACAAGGCTCTAGCAATCTTGACAGATTGGTTCCCTGAAAGCCGGATAATACCGATGCCACCGCTTCCAAAAGGTGTTGAGATGGCGGCTATTGTGGTGCTTTTCATGAATGCTTTTTGCGGTTTATGATGCGTTCTTTTTTCGTTTTCTTTTTGGATATATCTTTAACTTACGATAATATCCTTCTCCAACACTGTGAGTGCGTACTTCGCGGTCCTCTTTGAGTGTAATGTGGATAATTCTGCGGTCGTGTGCATTGAACTGACCGGCCATCACAGGCTTGCCTGATTTTTTCACTTTTTCACTTAGCCGTAAGGCGAGTTTTTGGAGTCTTTCACGCTGGGTTTGAAGATACCCTTCTATGTCGACCTCAACACGAACTCGCTGTTCGTTCTGCTTGTTGATAATTTTTTCCACGAGGTATTGCATCGCTTCCAATGTCTGACCTCTTTTCCCGATAAGAACGGCCGTATTCCCACCGGAAACCTCGTAAACGAGCTTTTCATCTTTTTGGGTCACTGAAATAGCAGCATCGGTGGTAATAAAATCAATAATTTTCTGTAAAACCTCTTTTCCAAGCGCGGCACTCTCTTCCGAACTCTCGTTGTCGTATTTTTTTCCAAAAGCCTCATCCACTATTGCGATGACTTCTTTACTCTCTTTTTCAATTTCTTCGTCAATTGTATCAACCGCTTTTTCTTCCACCTCATCCGGAACAACCACTCTGATTTTTGCTTTTTTAGAACCGACCAGACCAAAGATACCGGTTGATCCATAGGAGATGACGTCATGCGCAAGTTTGCTGGGTGGAATGTTCAATTCCTGGCTTGCTTTTTGAACGGCTTCTTCTACGCTTTTACTTTCAAATTCTATGACAGGGGACATGGTCTTCCTCCCTTTTATGCATATTTTTTCTGAATGTACGTCTGCTGTGCAATCGATAAGATATTGTTAATCAGCCAGTAGAGTACAAGCCCTGAAGAAAAATTGATAAAGATTACCGTAAAGACAATGGGCATAAGCATCATCATTTTTGCCTGGGTCGGGTCTCCGGGCGGCGGGGACATTTTCTGTTGCAACAACATGGTGGCTCCCATGATGACCGTCAACACGGGTATACCATACGGCGGTTGCATAAATGGTATCGAAAAGGAGAAATGAAACAAACGGTCCGGGGCAGACAGATCGTTTATCCATAAAAAGAAAGGTGCATGCCGAAGCTCGATGGCCGAATAGAGCATTCGATACAGCGCAAAGAAAACGGGAATTTGCATGACCATGGGAAGACATCCCCCCATGGGGTTGATTTTATAGGTCTTGTACAGTGACATGATTTCCTGGTTCATCATCTTTTTGTCATCTTTATACTTTTCTCTTATTTCCGCCATCAGCGGTTGCAAGCGCTTCATTTCGCTCATGGATTTATAGCTTTTTGATCCAAGTGGCCAGAGCAGAAGTTTTGTCAATATCGTCAGGACAATAATGGCGATGCCGTAGTTCGGCACCTTGCTATAAATGAAATTCATAAACCAGAGAAGTGGCTTGGCAATTATGTCGAACATACCGAAATGTATAGCTTTATTGAGATCGTGATCGACATCCTTAAGAACCTGCATGCTTTTTGGACCAAAAAATATCTGGTAAGCAAAATGCTTCTGAGTTCCAGGTTGGATCGTGTATTCCGGCCCAATGAATCGATTCCCCAACACATCATTGTTGTCCAGGGAGAGCTTCATAACACCTTTTGTATCATCCAAGGGAATGATGCTCTTCATAAAATATCTGTCTACAATCGCTAACCATTTGATATTGCCGGGATATTCACTTTTATCTTCAATTTTTTTTGTTTTGATTTGTTCTAGCTTGCCATCAATCAGGGCACAAGGGCCCTCAAATGAATAGCCCCCCTTTGCATTTTCTGTATTATTTTTCATGTTCAGAGCAAGCTTGTCCACAATCGCTCTGTCAGACCCGTTCTTGATGTCGACGGTTAGCTGGATAAGATAACTTTGCGGGGTAAACCGGTATCGTTTTTCAACCAAAACACCGGCATCAGAACGCCACGTAAAGGCAAGCTCTCTTTCCGTATCTATAACCTTAAGTGTGTCAAGTGTTTCTTCCGCGGAGAAAATTGCGTCCTCCAGGCCTGGAATGCTTTTTCCAACCAGGGAGACCTGAAGCATGTCGTGACTGGAGGCCGGATCAATCAGTTCTTTATAAGCGGCATCCGGGTCAATACTTTCCCTGTATTCTTTCAAAACATAACTCTGAAACACGGCACCCTGCTCGTTGATGGCAACCGAATACAAGGGGGACTCAACTGTAATCACCCGGGGAAGCGATTTTTGTGAACCAACGGACGCCTCTGCCACATACCGTTCCACGGGTTTTTCTTCCACAGCGTTGTTGACAGGCGTTTCTGCCTGGGTCACTATTTCTTCTTCGGTTTTCTGGGCTGCAGTCTCAGCTATCGGTGCCTCAGGTGTCTGCTTCTCCACGAAAAAGAAGTTCCACAAAAAAAACACAAGAAATGACAGCACGATTGCAATCAATACACGAGCTTGCTCCATAATCTTCTCCTGCTATTCGGTTTTCTGCCTATAATGGAAAGCACATCGGTTGAAGTTTCACAGACAGGTTCGCTGGGGAATAAGTGTGGAAAGCGACAAAATTGGGCGCGGGCAGCCACATACACAGAAGCCGATCAGGGAACCGGATCGATACCACCTGGATGATATGGATGGCATTTCAATATCCGCTTGATAGAAAGGGACAGGCCTTTTACCGTTCCATATCGTGCTATCGCCTTGTAGGAATACCTGGAACAACTGGGTGAAAATCGGCAGGCTGGGCCCAACACCGGAGATATTGTATATTGGTATGCTTTTATAATGATGAGAAATAGATACTTAATGACAACAAGCCCTCTTGATCTTCTCAAACAAACCATTTAAGGAAGAAAACATTTCCTCAGATGTTAAATCCGCTGCTTCTTTCTTCGCGATAACATTGATATCAAGATACGGTTGAGTGCATTTCCGGTTTAACCGGAAGTGTTCGCGAACGATTCTTTTTATCCTGTTCCTTATGACTGCTTTCCCGACCCGCTTAGTTACGGTGATACCCATTCGCGATGCGCTGTTTTGACCGGGGCAATAACAGGCTATAAAGTACCTGTTTTGCACTTTTCTACCCTGTTGAGAGACATGAACAAACTCGCTTCGTTTTCGCAGCCTGTCTGCTTTGGTATATGAGTTGCCACTCAACAGATAATTCCCGTAACCAATCGGTGCTCTTATTCCGCCAAACAAACGTTTTAAACCTGGTTTATAAATCCTTTCTAACAAATCTGTTAGTCGGTAAAATGGTGCTGCTTAGGCGGCTAGCCGTTTTCTACCTTTTTGTCGTCTTCTGTTGACAATTCTTCTTCCTGCCTTCGTAGACATACGATGCAAAAAGCCATGTGTTCGGGCACGTTTAATCTTGCTTGGCTGGTACGTTCGTTTCATTTTCTTTTACCTCTATGATAAGTTTTTTATTCCAACATGTTTAACCAAAAAATAAGATCATATATATTTTCATTTGTCAACAGGGCTTTTATTCTAAAACTGTAAAGATAACAATATGAACCACCGTATCGCTTTTAAGACCCCATACTCTCCAGGATATCAAATTCTTCCATATGAAACTTTGGATTTGGGTAAATAGCGACATGTTTTCCGATTTTTTTTTCAAGAGAGCTGATCAGTGTGTTCTCTTCACCATAAAGCAACTCAGCGATTTCCGGATTCACGCGTACCGTAAACCGGGCACCCATCATGTTTCCAGCTTCTTTCAGAACCGCCCGGTAGATATTATAGCTGATTGTTTTTCTTGAAACGATATAGCCCTCACCGTCACAGTATCTGCAGGGCTCGCAAAGCAACCTCGTTAGGGGCTTTCTTACACGTTTGCGTGTCATCTGAATGAGCCCCATTTCAGACATGGGCAACACATGGGTCTTGCTGCGGTCTTTTTTCAACGCTTCCGTCAACGCATTAAATACCTTTTCCTGATTAGATATCTTTTCCATATCGATGAAATCAATGACAATGATGCCACCGATATCTCTTAATCGAACCTGATAGGCAATTTCCTTGAGGGCCTCAAGATTTGTTTTGGTAATTGTCTCTTCCAAATTGTATTTGCCCACATACCGACCGGTATTCACATCGATGGCGACCAGCGCCTCTGTTTGCTCGATGACAATATACCCGCCTGATTTTAGCCAGACTTTTCGTTTGAGTGCCCGTGATATGTCACCCTCCAGGTTGTAGGCTTCAAAAATCGACTCCGTTCCATCGTAACATTCCACCGATTCTTTTAAGCCCGGCATCAAGGTATCCAGGAAAGAAAGAATCGATTCATACCCTTCCCGTGAATCGATAACGAGCCTCTCCGCATCCTGAACAAGAAGGTCCCTGACCGCACGAAGACTTACCGAAAGTTCCTGGTGAATAATACTAGGGCAAGACGCTGTTCCGTATTTCTTTTTGATGCCTGTCCATATGTTTCTGAGAAAACCCATTTCATAAGACAGTTTTTCCTGTCGAATTCCCTCAGCAGCCGTTCTCACAATATAGCCGAGGTTGTCAATTCTCGACGCACTCACCATCTCCTTGAGTCGGTCTCTTTCGACATTGTCCTCGATTCGTCGTGAAATACCGATATGGTTGGACGTCGGCATCAGGACAAGAAAACGACCAGGCAGTGAAAGATAGGAAGAAATCCGGGCTCCTTTTGTTCCCATGGGTGATTTGATCACCTGGACCAGAAGCTCCTGCCCTTCCGTAATCAATTCCTCAATATTGGTTGATTTTGAAACAACTTCGCCTGGGGACGCCTCGCCTTCTAAATGGGGCGTCTCGTTTTCATTATCTGATAATTCGAAAAGTCGCTCTATTTCCTTGAGGTTGTCCCCCAATACATCATCCACATATATAAAGGCCGCCTGGTCCAGACCGATATCAACGAAAGCCGCCTGCATGCCTGGAAGTACCCTCTGCACCCTTCCTTTATAAATATTTCCAGCGATATCCGACCCGTCGTTTCTCTCGATAAAAAGTTCTGCGATCGTTCCATCTTCCAGTAGCGCCACACGTGTTTCGTGTTCAGCCACATTGATGACGATCTTTTTATACATGAATACCCCCTTTGATTATGGATGCCTGTTTTATATCTTCCGCCGGCAATGCGAAAACACGCTCTAACACCATCGCCGGTCGAACATGCTTTCCTCCCTGATTTTGAATTAATAACTGTATGCTGTTCGGCTTAATTAAATCAATACTTAAAATTACCGTCCTAAGATCAATGGTACCGGAAACACCCTTTTTGTTTGTATACCTGTATTCGACGCGACCGCTTTCAAAAAACCAATCAAGCTGTTGCCTGTCAAAGACACCCTCTTTGAGTGTAACGGTATAGCGATCCACAGGAAACCCCCGGGTCAACGGCCTGGTGGATGCCACTTCGCATCTGTTGATAAAAAGACCCTCGGGAAGTTCATCGTTTGTTCTTCGAACCACCTCTTCACACTCAATATCGCTTTTCACCGAAATGAAAAAAAACTCATCAACGCCTTCCATGCCCATGGGTAATGGGTCGTCAAAGGAAATCTTGGGCATTGGATGGAATCCACCAGAATAGGCCAACTTGACACCAGCCCGTCTAAGCGCCCGGTTAATGATGTTAACAAGCTCCAGATGACCGAAAAACCGGGCGTTACCCCTCTTTGAATAAAACAATTTCAGTTTTCTGGAAGCTGTTTGCAATGCGATGTCAGATTTGTCTACCCGACGGGGTTCTGCTTTTACGGTCGATTCGAACAGGTGCGGCTCAATGGTCTCAAAATCACAGACACCACACTGCTGGCATGAATGCCAGCGACAGTCTTCTGTCTTGGCGCCTTCTAATGCATTCATCCACTCTTTGATTAAAAACGCTTTTTCAACACGTACGTCGATGTGGTCCCACGGAAGGGGTTCTTCGAAGTCTTTTTGCCGGCTCGTATAAAAACTGACATCCACTTGCGATTCCTCAATGGATCTCTGCCATGTTGCAAAATCAAAGCGATCACTCCACCCATCAAACCGACAATCATTTTCATAAGCCCTTACCAAAAGACTGGATAGGCGCCGATCTCCCCTCGCCCAGAGTCCTTCCAAAAAGCTGACCTCTGGGTTCTGCCATTTAAATTTCACGCCCGGCAGTCGCAGTTTCGAGCGAAGCCATTCAATACGTGCCCTGGATTCTTCAAGTGGTAACTGTGTTGCCCACTGAAAAGGGGTGTGCGGCTTGGGGATAAATGTTGCGACACTTACATTCAATTTGCCATATCGGCCTTTGGGGCTCTTTATTTTTCTCAGCTTTTTCACCAGATCCACGATACCCTGGATATCGGCTTGGGTTTCTGTTGGAAGTCCGACCATGAAATATAGCTTGATAACCTGCCAGCCGGCAGAGAACGCATTCTGAACGGTTGCAAAAATTTCATCTGTCGTGATGTTTTTGTTGATGACATCACGTAAGCGCTGGCTGCCAGCTTCCGGTGCGATGGTAAACCCCGTCTTTCGAACCTTTTGAATCGTCTGCATGAGTTCGGGCCCCAGTGTCCCGGCCCGGAAAGAAGGAAGCGAAACAGATATGTGCTGGGATGAAAATCGCTGCATCAATGTGTTTATGAGGGGAGAGATACCACTGTAGTCACCGGTACTCAGAGAAAGTAAAGACAAGTCTTCATAACCGGTATTCTGGAGGCATCTGTCCGTAAGATCCATTAGCGTGTCCATGGTGCGCTCCCTGACCGGCCGGTAAATCATACCTGCCTGGCAAAAGCGGCAACCTCTGGTACACCCTCTTGAAATCTCCAGTCGTAAACGATCATGGACCGGCTTTCCGTAGGGAACCACAGGATTGTCCGGAAACAATGCCCGGTCAAGATCGTTCACGATGGCCCGCTTGACCCGCCCCTGGGTGGTTGAACAAGACTCTTTCAGGGGACGTGTAATCTGATGCCCCTTTTCATTGTATGTTACCTGGAACCTGGACGGTACATAAACACCTTCCAGCCGAGACCATTTTTCCAGGAGGGTTTTTTTGTCCACCCGGCCACTACTCAGCATCTTAATTCGGATGTCAGCCATTTCCAGAATAACATTTTCCCCGTCTCCGATCACAATAGCATCGAAAAAATCCGCCACAGGTTCCGGGTTGCTGACACAAGGACCTCCTGCGATAATCACAGGATCCGAGTCTGCTCTTTGTGATGCGTAAAAGGGAATACCGGCAAGGTCCAAAATTGTTAACATGTTGGTATAATTGAGCTCATATAGAAGACTGAAGCCAATGATATCGAACTTATTTAAAGGGTGCTGTGATTCCAGGCTTGCCAGGGTCAGATGGGACGCTCGCATCAACGATTCCATGTCCTCGGCCGGTGAAAAAACCCTTTCGGCGGCAATGTTCCAACGTTGGTTTAAAATATGATACAGAATCTGCATGCCAAAGTGGGATGTACCGATTTCATAGAGATCCGGAAACGCCAATGCTATTTTCAACTGGACTTTCGATAAATCCTTTTTGTATGTGTTGACCTCAGTCCCCAGATAGCGACTCGGTTTATCCACTAAAGGCAAGATGTCTTGAATGGTTTTCAGGGCCATGATATGTCTTTCTTATTGTTACATTGCCAACGGCCTGGACATTGTTTTACAAATATCTATTTTATACTATTCGGAAACAACGAATGCTGCAAGACGCAGCGTCTCACATTTCCGGTATATTTTAATCACGAAGAACGATTATGCAAAAATTATCCTTATACTTCAAACGGTTTCTGTGTGTTTTCTTGTTTCTCATCTGGTTCCCGTTTGCCGGCAACAGCCATGAGCTGGACCGCAGGAACGCTGTGGTGAGCGCCATTCAAAAAATCGGCCCGGCCGTCGTCAATATCAGCTCCGAGTATCAAATCCAGACACGGCGCAATCCCTTTTCCGGTTTTGGAATGGACCCCTTTTTCGATTCATTCTTCAAAGATTTTTATGATCCGCGTTTAGAGCACCGCCAGAAACGAACCAGCCTTGGCTCAGGTGTCATCATCGATGGTAAAAGGGGATTCATTCTTACCAATGCGCATGTTGTCACCCAGTCGGAATCAATCACCGTCGCCTTGAAGGATGAACGGGAGTTTAAGGCAAAAATCGTGGGTGTGGATCCGGATTCTGATCTGGCCGTCTTGAAAATTGGGAATCAGGAAGACCTGCCGGCTATAGAAATGGGCAATTCTGAAGATCTCATGATCGGCGAAACCGTCGTTGCCATCGGTAACCCCTTCGGGTTTTCTCATACGGTCACCACCGGGGTCATCAGCGCGCTTAACCGGAGCGTTCGAACCGATGATACTGTATACCATAATTTCATCCAGACCGATGCTTCAATCAACCCCGGCAACAGCGGGGGTCCCCTCTTGAACATACATGGTGATTTGATTGGTATCAACACCGCTATCTATGCCAAGGCCCAGGGTATCGGATTTGCCATCCCGATCAACAAGGCCAAACGTATCGTTTCAGACTTGATTCAATATGGCGAGGTGGTCCTTTCCTGGACAGGACTTTTTCTTCAGAACCTCGACAAGGAACTTGGCCACTACTTAAATGTCCCCGAAAGCAAAGGCGTCATTGTCAAGAATGTTGAACCCGGCAGCCCGGCCATAACCGCTGGTATCTACAAAGGGGATATCATTCTTGCCCTTGATAACATTCCGGTTCTTTCGGTCGATGACTATCAGCAAGCCTTGAAAGGCTTCTCTGTTGGTTCCAGGATCACGTTTAGAATATTACGCAATGCCCAGCAAAAAACACGCTTATTGACAGCAGCTATTTTTCCAGAAAATCGCGCATTTGAACTGGCCAACAAACTTTTGGGCATCCTGGTCGAGGATCTGTCACCTGAAAACCGCCGAAGACATCAAATTTCCGCCAGAAAGGGGGTCGTGATTTCCAGAATTGCTCCCCGGTCATACCTGGCAGGTATCGGCGTCGATGTTGGGGACGTGATTCGACAGATGGATGATCAGGCCATTTCCTCTGTGGACGACTTTAAAAAAGCCATCATCAAGAGTCGCCAGAAAAAAAATCTTGTGATTCTTGTACAGCGCGGTGGGCAGGGTTATTATATCACCGTAAAACCATAAGGAATAAACCATATGTCACGAATTAAAATCAACCACCTGTTAAGAGCCGAAGACCCCATGGAAAATGTCCTGATTAAAGGATGGGTTCGAACCAAGCGGGAAGCAAAAACGTTTTCCTTTCTGGAAATAAATGATGGGTCCTGCTTGAAAAATCTTCAAGTCATTGTCGAAGACACCCTTTCAAACTACGGGGAGGCAAAGCAGCTCACGACAGGTTCGGCCGTTGCAATACACGGGAACTTGATATCCTCCCGGGGAAAAGGACAACTGTGGGAACTTTCGGCCTCGGCAATTGAAATTATCAGCCTGGCACCCGAAGAATATCCTTTGCAAAAAAAAAGACATTCTGATGAATACTTAAGAACCATCGCTCACCTGCGGCCCAGGACCAACAAGTATGGTGCGGCTTTCCGGATCCGCTCCGAGCTAGCCTACGCGATTCATCTCTTTTTCAAAGAACGCGGGTTCCGATACATTCATACACCCATATTAACGGGATCAGACTGTGAAGGTGCAGGAGAGCTGTTCCGTGTAACGGCATTTGATTTAAGCAATTTCCCTCTCAAAGACGGTGCACCTGATTTTTCCCGTGATTTTTTTGGAAAAGAAGCCAATTTAACTGTTTCAGGACAACTGGCGGTGGAAATGTTTGCCCTGTCTTTAGGGGATGTATATACTTTCGGACCCACTTTCAGGGCTGAAAATTCCAATACACGAAGGCATGTAGCTGAATTCTGGATGGTGGAGCCGGAAATGGCGTTTTGTGACCTGCAGGGTAATATGGATCTCAGCGAAGAAATGATCCGGTTTTTAACCACTTACATTATTGAAACCTGTCAGGAAGATATCGAGTTGTTTGCAAACTTTGTCGATAAAAACCTCATGGCGACCCTGGCATCGATTGTTGAATCTGATTTTGTTCGGCTTCCCTATGCGGAAGCTGTGAATATTCTGGAAACTGCCAAAGCGTCGTTTGCGTTCGAGATTGGTTTTGGAAAAGATCTGCAGTCTGAGCATGAGCGTTATCTTACCGAAAAACATTTCAAAAAACCAGTCATCGTCTATGACTATCCCAAGGAGATAAAGGCCTTTTATATGCGCTTGAATGACGACGACAAAACCGTTGCTGCCATGGATGTACTGGTACCGCAAATCGGGGAAATCATCGGTGGTTCCCAGAGGGAAGAGCGCTATGATATTCTTGAAAACCGCATTGCCGCAGCCGGTCTTCCAAAAGAAGCCTATTGGTGGTATCTGGATTCACGACGATATGGGAGTGTTCCACACAGCGGTTTTGGTCTGGGGTTTGAACGGCTGTTGATGTTGTTGACCGGTATTAACAATATCCGGGATGTGGTACCCTTTCCCAGGACACCCAACAACATCGAGTTCTAACTAGTGTCCATCCATAAATGGTCTTTTCACGCCCTGCCGGTGTTGGGCGCCATGATTTAACTCCTCAAAATAGCTCGCTATTACTCCGGGTTACCCGCCTTGTCAGAACGCGAAAATCCCTATTTCTGGACGGACACTAACTATTGTTTAATTAAAATAAGGGTCATTATTTTAATCGGTGTTGTGTTGTGCTCCTTGGCCACCTGTTTCATCGTATCGTCATCCTTGGTCTCGATATTGGCCGCTTTCAATCGTTGGTAGACTTTCTTGGGATCAAGGTGCATGTCTTTGATTATCTGGCCGATGGTTTTATTACCCAGGCCCGTACCGGAAAAGACTTCCTCGACCTTCCCGGCCGTCCAAACAGCATCAGGTTTCATCGCTGTTGGTTTGGTCTCCAATTTTTTTATCGCGGCATAGACCCCCATTCCGGAGCTATGTTTGCTTTCGGCAATCTCGGTCAGGGTGCTCTTGGGAGTCTCTACCTCAAAGCCCGCCTTCCTGAGTTCCATCATTGCCTGGTCAAGGGGGATTCGTTGTTTCTTACAGAATGTTTGTAAGCTAACCAGTTCCGCATGACCGAAAGGAGGCTCCAGTTCAGGAGATGTGACCCAGGAGCGTTTGATGGCTTCGCCCAAGTCACTCACGTAGACAAGTGGTGGTAAAGACCAGATACCGCTGATGACGACCCAGAAAAATATGAACGAACTGACCAGCAGTTCTTTTTTATACCGCAATGCGCTTTCAATCTTGCCACTCAGATACTTGATCAGGGGTTTCCAGTTGTAATAAAGATGAAACCCTCCGGCTATCAAGAATAAAAGACCGGAAAAAATATGTACAGCTCCCCACTGATCTTTCTCAAGGCCCCAAAATTGCCACTTTATCCAGTAAGCCACCCTGCCATGGGGCTCGACATATAAAATGATTCCCGTAAAACACAGTAAAATGAAACCCACCAGGGAACATAGTGAGGTAAATGCGCGGCCACTCCATTTTTTTTCACTCATTCTTAATATATCCTCCCACGCCTCGATGATGGGATAATTCCATTCCGAATTTATTGAAAAACCTGGCAGCAGGCTGCGAGGAATCCCCGACCCTAAGAAATTCTGTCTATAACATTTGTCAAAATAACGTTCCGGTTATTCCTGGCGCCGTGAGACTCATTCGGAACAGATTTATGATAACTCCTATAATATAAATTCTTGTCACAAGATAAGACGCCTTAAACAACCCAATTGTTTACACACCATACCAAATTCGTGTTTAGCACTTTTATTCGCGCAGACAGCGCAGTTTTGCCAAATCCTCGGCATAGCCGTACAGATGAAGCCCCTTGCTTTCGACGATCATCTCGCCGTCTTGCACACCAATCTCTGCGGCCATATAACTCTTCAGATTCTGGATACCTGCCAGGTTGGCCGGCAACCCCCCCCACAAATCCCAGGACCGGAAATAGACAATAAAATTGAGTTGGTCGTCCTGAATGCGCGTGTCAATGGACCTCAGACAGGGTGGATCCAGAAGGGTGACATCCGATGGGTGCGCCACCTGAAGCACCATCTGGTTGTTTCGGTATCCATATTTTTTATAGGTGTCGATGACCCACTCGATCTGGTTCAGATAAATTGTGTCGTCTATCTCAAAGACAATTTTTCCATCTGTGTCCCTTTTATCGATGATTTCCGTATTGCCAAGTTGCCACCACTCCAGCTTGCTGCGAGTAATGGGCACCCGTGTCAGCCGTTCACCATAGGTATAAGACTCACCAGGCTCCTTGTGACCCGTCATCAGATATTCGATATAGGATCGCTGGTATCCCTCTCCCCCATAAAGATAAGCTTCTTCCACCGGATTTGGAATCCCACAGGAAGATGGAATATCCGGCAACAACGGCTCGGTGCCGGGATACAGGACGTGACCACAGAAATAATCGTATTCCAGCCGCGTTTGACCTGCATAAGACCCCCTGTCAATGTTGAACCTACGTCCGTTGTCCAGAATGTCGTGAACCGCCTGAAACCATAGGTCCGGCAGATCTCTCGCTTTAATCATATGAATATCCATGATGCTCCTCACTGTTTTTATAAGACTCTATTTTATAATACGGCAAATCAATTTTAATTTATAAAACCTTTACAAACACCCGCGACCCCGCCAATGACCGCCGAGTTGCCCATTCTTCCCATTTGTCTCATTTTGAATCAAGGAAAAACATTCATCCAGATCTGTTGAAAACAGAAAAAGTTCTGGTAATCTTGAAAACCAAGTGTTTATCTTATAAGAAATTCTCTTTAACCTGAACCAATGACCTGGAGATATCGTGAGACAAGAATCTGTTATCGAAATTAAAGCGTCTGGTGCATGGAACGGTGGTACTCTTACCGACAATTCGATCTATGAAAACAAGGGTATGTTTTTCAAAGGTGATATCCCCGTAAACATGAAATCCATTGAAGAGCGCATCGGAATAAGGACCCGCATGGTAGCACCGAATGACACAAGAATAGGCGTCATTGCTCTTCAGAACTTACTGGAAACATCGGGTCTCGATCCGGGTCGTATTAAAATGATTATCGGTGCCACCAATGTAGGAGAGGATAAATACGAAAAAGGCCCGTTGATCCGGCACTCCTTTGAAACCATAAAGACGCATTGCGCGAATGCCATTCCCTTTGATCTGTATGCCGGTTGTCCCGGCTACAACGTCGGTGTCGAGTTGCTTTTCATGCTCTCTCTTAGCGGCCAACTGAAAGCAGGCGATATCTCCATCGTTGTCGGCGCGGAAAATATCCATCGCGCCAACGCTTTTGCACCCCTTGATACGTCCAATATTATTTTCGGCGACGACGCGCTGGCAACAGCGCTTGTAACAACGGAGACCCGCAGGCCTCCTTCAGATAAAATTTTTACAAAAAAGACACGCAGCAAACTCTCTTCTGATTTTGTCTGCGATCTTGCGGAAGTTATCCTTAAGCTGAATGGTAATCAAAAAATCGATGGTATTATCATCGATAACCAACTCGGTAAGCTTCAATACAGAGTGCCGGCTACCGCCGCAAGACTTCAGCACGAACTTGCCGTTCGAATGTTTCCAGAAGAAGAAAAAGACGGGCATTTCAACGGGTTCAAGCGTGCCATGGATTTTTATAACCACCATGTAGATTCTTTTGCGTTTGATATCATGTCCCTCTCCGAAAATTCACAGCTTGTGGAAAATATCGCCAATGCCTATATTCAATCGGGTAAATTTGCTTCGATAGTGACTGTTTATCTGGCTGAAGATCTGAATGCGGAGATTGCGGTTCATCATGGTCATGGGTTTGTGTTCAAAAGACCCCTTTACGGTATTGTTGATACACGAACCCGAACGCATGGTTGTTTTGCAAATTATATCCAGGCTGTTCCAACAAAAACCGATGTGTTTGGCGATATGAACGGCAAGGGTGTCTTTCTCTACGCCACCCGGGGAGCCAGAGACCATTTAACCGACCTGTTGCAGCACAATCAACTGACGATGTATGATCTCGACTTGTTGATTGAACATCAGGCAAATTTTGCCATGATTCCAATGACACTCGAAAAGGTATTGGACAATGGTCAGTCCGATTTAAGAAAGGATGTAATCGAATACGTCTCCAATAAGATGATCAACAATATTCATGTACGTGGCAATTGTTCGGTGGTGTGTATGCAGCGACTACCCTATGATCTGAGTCGTGGGGCCCTTTTACCGGACAGCATTAATAAATTCCCCATCAATCAAAATATCGAAAAATTAACAAATGCAAAAGTGATTCTGAATGATTCGGTGGGTGCGGGAATGACAAGAAGTTCATTCCTTCAAATAAAAAAATAGGGTTGTTCAAACAACCCTATTTTCAATTTTGATTGAAGAACCACGCAGCAAGTCAACGGAGAATATCACTCGCTGTTGTGGTTCTTTTTTTTAAATATCCAAGGTGCTGACCGAAAGGGCGTTATTCTGTATAAACTCTCTACGGGGCTCCACCTCGTCCCCCATCAAAATAGTGAAGATTTCATCTGTATCCACGGCATCTTCTATTCTTACCTGAAGCAGTATACGCTTTTCCGGATTCATGGTTGTCTGCCATAATTGCTCTGGATTCATTTCACCCAGACCTTTATAACGTTGGATACTGAGGCCCTTTTTGCCCTCCTCGACAAGATGAACCAAGAGTGCTTTCTTATTTTCAAATGCAAGACCCGGATCTTCCTTTTCTTTGTTCCTTACCACGAATGGCGGAAAATCATATTTGAATATTTTTTTCCCGAGAACCCTGGCTTTTTGAAAATCCGCAGAATACACAAGACTCTTACTGATTTTAATGGGACCCACATCAGTGATAAAAGGATTTTTTATCAATAGTTCGCTTTTAAGCTCGGCCGTGGGAATGACTGTCATTTCAAAAGCATCTATTTCATTATTCCATTTCAGATCGATTGTTTCATACCGCTGTTTTGCAAGTTCCTGCTTCAACACCATCATCTGGTCTTCATCCTGAAGAAACTTTTTACTGATAGTACTTTGCCGGATAACGGCCTCGGTCAAATCCTGGAAAAACCCTCTTTTTTCAATATTGGAGAGGATATGGGTGTATTCCGCCAAATTACCCAGAAAAATCATCAACCTGTGGTTTGACAATTCTTCTGTCTCCTTGCCAAAAGAGACAACCTTCTTTTCACATATCCGCTTTAATATATACTCGTTAAAGTCCTGTTCATCCTTTAGATAAATCTCGTTTTTACCTTTACCCAGTTTTAAGAGAGGGGGTTGGGCAATATACAAATATCCATTCTCTATAACTTCAGGAAATTGTCTGTAAAAAAAAGTTAGGAGCAGTGTCCGTATATGCGAGCCGTCAACATCGGCATCAGTCATAATGACTATTTTATGGTAGCGAAGCTTTTCTATATCATATTCTTCCCTGCCGACACCCGTACCCAGGACTGTGATGATATTTTTTATTTCTTCACTGCGAAGAATCTTATCAAACCGCGCCTTTTCAACATTTAAAATTTTACCTTTCAAGGGCAGGATCGCTTGAAATTTTCGATCCCTTCCCTGTTTGGCAGAACCTCCGGCTGAATCACCCTCCACCAGGAAAAGTTCCCTCAGGGCTGGATCCGACACCTGGCATTCCGCCAATTTTCCCGGCAGTGTCGAGTCAATCAACGACCCCTTGTTCCTGGCAAGATCTCTGGCTCGTTTAGCAGCATCCCTTGCTCTGGCGGCATCAACCGCCTTTGCAATTATCTTTTTAGCGATGGTGGGATTTTCCTCGAGAAAAATACTCAGTTTTTCATTTACAAGCGACTCCACAAGACCCTTGACTTCACTGTTACCCAGTTTGGTCTTTGTCTGACCCTCAAATTGCGGATTGATGATGCGAACACTGATAATGGCTGTAATACCCTCCCGCACGTCGTCTCCACTGATTTTAGAAATGAGATTCTTGGGCAAGTTGCCATTCGACAGATATTGATTAAGGGTGCGGGTCAATCCCGCCTTGAAGCCTATCAGATGAAAACCACCTTCTACTGTGTTGATATTATTAGCAAATGAAAATATTTTTTCTTTGAATGTGTCATTATATTGTATTGCGACCTCTATCTGAACATCGGCTTTGTCGCCCTCAATAAAAATGGGTTTGTGAATGGCTGTATGCCGCTTGTTAATATATTCCACAAACGAAACAATCCCACCCCGATACATGAATTCATTTTTTTCATCAGATCTCTCGTCCTGAAGGATAATTCTGACACCCTTGTTCAGAAAAGCCAGCTCCCGGATCCGGCGAACCAAAATGTCATAACTAAATTCAACACGATTAAATATTTCAGGATCCGGGGTAAAGTGTATCTTGGTACCTCTTTTTTTTGTTTTGCCGACCACCGTTAATTCACTTGCTTTCAGGCCTCTCTCATAGGTCTGATAGTAAACTTTTTTATCTTTATACACTTCTACTTCCAGAATCACTGAAAGCGCATTCACGACCGACACCCCTACACCATGAAGACCACCGGAAACCTTGTAGGAGTCATTGTCAAACTTACCACCCGCGTGCAGTTTTGTCAGCACGACTTCAACAGCTGGAATTTTTTCGGTTTTATGAATTCCAACCGGTATGCCCCTGCCATCGTCCTCCACGCTCACGCTGTTGTCAGGATGAATCGTTACGGTAATATTCTCACAGTACCCGGCCATTGCCTCATCAATACTGTTATCAACCACTTCATAAACCAGGTGATGCAGTCCGGCAACATCCACATTTCCGATGTACATAGAGGGTCTTAACCTTACAGGCTGCAACCCTTCCAATACATCGATACTCGTTTCATCGTATTTTTTTTCCATTATATTCTCATCGGCATAATTACGCCCAAATATGTTTTATCGTTTTCCCCTTCGAGAACACAGGGTTTTTCCTCGCTGACAATATTGATCAATACATTATCAGTTTCAATGGCGTTTAATAGTTCAATAAAATACTTCGGGTTAAAAGCAACTTTTACCGGATCCCGGCTGAAATCAATCGGCATATCTTCTTTTGACTCACCGATTTCAGGATTTGTTGCACTGACGGTAATTTTATCCTGTCCAAAGTCAAAAACAGCCCCTTTATAGTTTTCCGAAGACAAAATAGACATCCGTTTCAAAACCATTGTAAATTTATCCCTGTTGACGGGAATATCAAATCTGCTTTCTTTTTTAATAATATCCGTGTATTCTGGAAACTCTCCCTCCAAAAGCCTGATAATAATCGTTTCGGTCTCTTTTTTGGCGATAAAATAGGTTTTCTTTATCCCGACACGAACCGTCCCCTCTAAAGACAAAAATTTCGCCACTTCCATCAATCCTTTTTTAGGAATGATTATTTTGTCAAATACCGGAATGTTGACATCTTTATTAAAATGATAATCCGCCTTTGTAAGCCGGCTCCCATCGGTGGATACCATTCTGACACAGATACCATCTTCCGTTTTGATATGCTCGAAAAGTGTGCCCGTTATATGAGCTCGTTTATCATCTGTTGCACCGCTAATCATGGCGCTCTTTTCAATCATTTTCTTTAAAGAGGCGGATTCAATTTCAAAAAGTTCAATTTCATCCACCTGAGGGTTTTCTGGAAATTCATCAGAATCCATCCCGACGATATGGTACTGAACATCTGGGCTGCCTATTTCAATCCATTTATTTTCTACCTCATTGATTTCGATATTCTCGTTTGGAAATTCCCTGACTATTTCAAAGAATTTTCTGGCACTGATGGCGATACTGCCTTCTTTTTGGACAACAGCCGGATAAGAACCTTCTATACCGGTTTCAAGATCTGTTGCCATCAGTGTGATGCCATTGCCGGTTGTGATCAACAAGACGTTTTCAGTTATAGCAAGATTGCTCTTTCGACTTGTCAATCCCTGAATTTTAGAAAGAACCGGCAGGATATCCCCTTTTTTGATTGTAATCTTCATATCTATTCCTTACCTTATAAATAAATAAGTAATAATAAGGGTTGTTCATAACAACAATAAGTCAGTAAAACATTTGTTTTATTATTAAAAAACAAATGTTGTTGTTACAATAAAAGACTGAAAACCTGCTCAGAAACAGATCTTTTTAATCCATGGTATTGTTACTGTTAATAAATAGACAATTATGAACAATTTATCAATACAAAATACAATATATTGTGTATAAATATGTTTTAATAATATATATATAGCCGGAATACCCAGACGAAACAAGATGAAATTTATTACCGACCTGCATGTTCATTCAAAATACTCAAGAGTCACCGCCAAAAACCTTGATTTAGAAAATCTTTATATTGCCGGTCAATTAAAAGGCATTACAGTTTTGGGTACCGGCGACGTTACGCACCCGGCCTGGTTTTCGGAAATAAAGGAAAAACTGGTGCCGGCCGAAGCCGGATTATTTAAATTGAGAGAAGAGATCGCCCGGGTGTGTAATTCCTTTATATCTGAAAAATGTCAGGGAACCATCCGCTTTGTTCTGGTTTCGGAAATAAGCAGTATTTATAAAAAAAATGGGAAAACACGCAAAAATCATAATCTTGTGTTTTTCCCGGAGATTGAATCCGTTGAAAAATTTAACAAGACGCTTGATAATATAGGAAATATCAAATCAGATGGCCGACCGATACTGGGTCTGCATGATCTCCCCATAAAATCGCTAGATCATGGGGAGGTTCCCTTGTTGGGAGAGGCAATAAAACGTGTTCGTCATAAAGATATCCATGTTTTTCCTGGTTATGATGGTGCAATTTGGAAGAATTCAAGTGTTTACAGCCCAGGAAAAAGAGAGAATGCGCAGGCACAGATGAGCCGTTTCTAAAAAAACTAAGCTATATGGAATCTGTTTTATTGAGGCCAATCATAATAAAACTAACAAAAATTAAACGAAGGAGTATCGGCAGACTTGTTGCCGTCCTTTTTATATCTGCGGCGGCACCCACAGTTCAGGCAGATATTTATATGTTTATAGACAGTCAGGGTGTACTTAATTTTACCAACGCACCCACCTCGTCTCAATACACACTATATATAAAAGAACGACCAAAATCGTCGGAAACAACAAAAAAATATGATGGCATTATCCAGGAAGCCTCTAACAAGTTTGGTCTGTCATTTTCTCTGTTGAAAGCGATAATAAGGGCGGAGTCAAATTTTGATTCAAGGGCAATTTCTAAAAAGGGCGCCCTTGGTTTAATGCAGATTATGCCCCAGAATCTGCAGGCCTTTAATATTCGAGATCCCTATGACCCAAAGGATAATATTATGGGGGGAGCCCGTTATTTCAAGTCTCTGATGGAACGGTTTGAAGGAAAACTGCCATTGGCTTTATCGGCCTATAACGCGGGGCCGACCGTTGTGGAAAAATACAGGAATATCCCACCGATCAAGGAAACAAAAGATTATGTTAAAAGGGTTATGAGGTATTTTTACCTGTATCAAAAAAGCTGAACCATCCTTTAAATAGATAGTTACGCAGTGCGTAGAAAGAACCTTGATGAAAAGATAAAAACAGGAGTTTTGAAAAATGAATATACCAGGGTATATCGGAAAAATGATTCGAATTGATCTGACCACAAGTCAGTCTTCTATAGAAGAGCTGAATACTGAAACATTAAAAAAATGGGTAGGAGGCGTCGGTCTGGGGGCAAAAATTCTATATGACGAGATACCCGCCGGAGTCGAGTGGTCAGACCCTGAGAACCGCATAATCCTGACAACCGGGCCTCTTTCTGGAAGCGGTGTATTTGGCGCCGGAACGTTCAATGTGGTTACCAAGGGCCCGATGACCAACATGGCAGGGAGCTCACAGGCAAACGGATATTTTGGAGCATACTTAAAATTTTCAGGATTTGACGGCGTTATTCTGCAGGGGAAGGCCACAAACCCGGTCTATCTTTTGTTCAAGGATGGAAATCTTGAAATCCGAGATGCTGGCCATTTGGCCGGCACAAATGTACAAGAACTGGAAGACATCTTACGAAAGGAACTCGGAGCCAAAGAAAAAGAAATTTCTGTATACGGCATCGGCCCTGCTGGGGAAAATGGTGTTCGCTACTCCGTCATAATGGGCGACAGAGGGCATGCAGCTTCAAAAAATGGTATTGGTGCAGTGATGGGATCGAAGAAAATTAAAGCGATGGTTGCCTATAAAGCCAAGCGAAACTTTGAAGTCAAAAATCCCGAACTCCTCATGAAAAAAAACAATGCGTCGTATAAAAAGACCAAAGAGATACAGCCCTGGATTGAAAGGGGCGGAACCGGCGGAGGTTTTTCCGCCTTGCATGACGGAGGGATTCTTCCCGTCAAGAACTACACCACGAACATCTACCCGGAACACGAGAAAATGGGTGGCAACTACCTGCGTGAAACCTATAAAATTCGGTCCAAACCCTGCTATTTGTGTAAGCTTGCCCATGTCAAGGAGGTCACCGTAACCGAAGGACCCTACAAAGGCTTTGTGGGAGAAGAACCTGAATACGAGCAACTCGCTGCATGGGGACCGATGATCGGCAACACGGACCTTGGGGCTGTGGTAATGTTGTCCAACGAAGTTGATCTGCTTGGCCTGGACTGCAACGAGGCGTCCTGGACGATTGCCTGGGTAATGGAGTGTTATGATAAGGACGTTTTCTCAAAAGATGATCTAGATGGCCTGGACCTGAAATGGGGCAATGTCGAAGCTGTGCGGGCCATGCTGAACAAAATAGCGAAAAGAGAGGGCATTGGAGACATGCTTGCCGAAGGTGTTATGCGAGCATCACGGAAGATCGGCGGAGAGGCAGCTGACTGGGCCATTTACACACAAAAGGGTAGCAGTCCGCGATCGCATGATCACAGAGGTCGGTGGGTAGAACTATTTGACACCTGTATGAGCAATACCAGCACCATCGAGTCGAGCTGGACCGGAATCCATCCCCACCTGGTGGACTTGCCGACACTGGAAGATCCATTCTCTCACGAGGAAATTTCAACGATCGTCGCAAAATTTAACGGCGTCAGGCAGTTCGACGACTGTCTTGGATCTTGTCGCCTCGCTTCACCTGACCCCAAACTTCAACTCGATTGCCTGAACGCGGTCACGGGCTGGGAACTGACCCTGGATGACGTGTTCACCATTGGCCGGAGAGCTATCAACCAACTGAGGATGTTCAACTACCGCCACGGACTGAAGAAGGAAAACGAACGTCCGTCAAAGCGATACGGATCTGTGCCTGTAGACGGGCCTGTAAAAGGGAAGAACATAATGGAAAAATGGGACAAGATGCTTGAAAACTACTATAACCAGATGGGTTGGGATCCGGAGACGGGGAAACCGCTTCCTGAGACGCTGAAAAAGCTCGGTCTGGAAGAACTCATTAAAGATCTATAGTACTAACAGGCCTGTGTTTCAGCCAAGTCAGATTTGGATAAACACCTTTAGCGAATTGGAGTGGGGCATAATGAGCACCGACACTATCAGACATCTTCTTTTTAATTCCACAGCCACCTTAAAAACAAAACCGGCCCTAACCTTTTTACGTGACGGCAAGATTGAAACGGAGCTCTCCTATGCTGAGCTAGGCCATGACGCAGAACGGATGAGCAATGTTCTCCTATCTATGGGAATCGGAAAAAGTGACCGGGTCATCCTTTTCTTACAGAAATCCCTGGTCTTTATTATTACCCACCTGGCACTTCAAAAAATCGGAGCAATCACCGTACCGCTCAATCCGGAGTTTAAACGTTCTGAAATGGAATATTTAATTCAGGATAATCAACCCAAAGCCATCTTGGTGGACGATAGCACGGAACCCCTCATACAAGAAATCGATTCCACCCTTACGATTCTATCCATAGATACGCGGAAACCCTACCAGGAGATCGACATCTTCAACAACATTCCTGATAATGATACTGAGACAACGGTCGGACCCGAAGATCCAGCATTGATTATCTATACATCAGGAACGACAGGCAAGCCCAAGGGCGTTGTTTTAACCCAAAAAAACCTGGCAAACGATGCAGGGGCTGTCATTGATATCTGGGATATCAACCAGGCAGATGTAATCTGTCACGCCCTACCCCTGTTTCATGCACATGGTTTCTGTTTTGCCTTGCAGACCGCTCTCATTGCCGGAGCACATGTATTATTGATGGACCGGTTTGTACCCGACAATGTTATCGAGGTCTTGAGCCAGCAAGGCGGCCCAAATCAGTGCTCGGTTTTTATGGCGGTACCTGCCATGTATGGTCGGCTGATGGCGTGTATCGGCGATAGAAATATTGATTTTGGGCATCTGCGTTTGTTGACCTCAGGATCGGCACCACTTTTACCCAAAGACTTTAAACGAATTCAACAGACATTTGGAAAGGAGCCGGTGGAAAGAGAAGGCATGTCGGAAACCGGCATGAATTTTTCAAACCCTCTGAGGGGTGAAAAAAAACCAGGCTCCATAGGTTCACCGTTGCCGTCGCTGGAGGCGAGAATTGTTGACCCCGAGACCGGCCTGGACGTAAGTCCTGGCCAAACAGGTGAAATCTGGCTGAGGGGGCCTTCTATTTTTTCCGGTTACTGGAAAAAGGACAAGGAAACGGCAGATACATTTGAACAGGGCTGGTTCAAGACCGGTGATCTGGGAAATGTAGATGCGGACGGGTACTATTATCTGACAGACCGCATAAAGGACATTATTATTTCGGGGGGTGAAAACATTTCTCCCAAAGAAATTGAGGAGGTCATCAACAGCCTCGATGAAGTGCTGGAATGCTCGGTTTTAGGTGTTCAGGATGAAAAATGGGGAGAGAAAGTAGTCGCGGCAGTGGTTAGAAAACCAGAAACCGAGATAGGTGAGAACAAGATTAAAGAAACGTGTATAAAGCATCTGCACAAGTGGAAATGCCCCAAACAATTTATTTTTTTAGATAAAATCCCCAGAAATACCATGGGGAAAGCGCTGAAAGATGAGGTCAGATCCTCTTTTCAATAACCAACCATACGCATGGCAGAATGAGGACCGATGGCAGTGTTTGCAAGAAATCGCTTCCGAAGGATATGAGTTTCAGGGATTAGAGATGTTTTTCTGAGCTAAAGAAAGGTGGCGCATGGAACCTGTTTCTAAAAAAATTGTTGCTGGAGACGTAAGGGCAGCCGCCAAGTTGATCCGGGATCTGGATGAAAACGAGAGCTATGTCGATGATGTTTTAAAAGAACTGTATCCATACACCGGTCGAGCCTACATCGTTGGCGTAACCGGAGCACCAGGGACCGGCAAAAGTACACTTGTTGATAAGATCGTAAACCGTCTAAGACAGTCAGATAACAAAATTGGTGTATTGGCGGTGGATCCAACCAGCCATCAAAGCGGTGGTGCAATTTTGGGTGATCGCATTCGAATGTCACAACATACTCTGGACAATGATGTTTTTATTCATTCCATGGCTACACGGAACGCTTTTGGCGGTTTGACTCGATCAACAAGGGGTTCCATAGATATTTTGGATGCTATGGGGAAAGATTTTATCATCGTTGAGACCGTTGGTGTCGGGCAAACCGAGGTGGATATAGCGCGATATGCTCACACAACCGTAATTGTTACCACACCTGGGATGGGGGACGGAATTCAGGCTCTCAAGGCAGGTATTCTGGAGGTGGGTGATATCTTCGTGGTTAACAAGGCCGACAGAGAAGGGGTGGACGCGACATTTAGCGATTTAGAAATAATGGTAAACATGGGTCCACGGAAACACCAGCCATCAGGATGGGTGCCGCCGGTTATAAAAACACAGGCCCTATTTGATGATGGGGTGGATGACCTTCTAAAAAAACTTGAAGCACATCGACAATGGGTAATGGATAATTTTGAAAACCATAGTTTGTGGCGCCGGGAAAATTGGGTAAAGGAAGAACTTCTTAGAATGATTAAAGATTACCTAATAGAAAATGTGGTCGAAAAGATAAAAAGCGGAAAGGACTTTGAAGAAACAGTGGCATCCGTTGTTGCAGGCAAGGAAAACCCTTATCGGGTGTGCAGAAACATGGCAAAAAAAGAAATCAACTTTATGAAAGACAAAAAATGATAATTTTACATATCAACATGACTTCCGTCTCAGTTTCCGAAGAGCACGTTCCCGAACAATATGCCAACCTTGGCGGTCGCAGCTTGACTTCGGTTATGATCAACGATCGTGTTCCTGCCGATTGTGACCCCTTGGGAAAGGACAACCTTTTGGTTTTTGCCCCGGGATTTCTCGGGGGCACGCCCCTGGTCAACACGGGGCGACTTTCCATTGGGGCGAAGAGCCCCCTCACGGGTGGCATCAAGGAGAGTAATGTGGGCGGGTGTATGGCCAAAGCGCTTTCCCGGCATGGCATCCAAGCGGTGGTCATAGAAGGCAAGGCCCCTGAGGGCAAGTGGTATCACCTGATCATCGATGAAGCCGGCGGGGTATCACTGGTGGATGCGGCTGATTGCTGCAGGATGCGAAATTACGCATTGACTGAGCGTTTACACAAGGGTCTTGGTCAAAAAAACGCCATTTTGTCAATTGGTCCGGCCGGAGAAATGATGTTGGCAAGCGCCTCTATCCAGGCGACCGACCCTGATGGGAACCCGAGCCGGGCTGCTGGGCGTGGCGGGCTCGGAGCGGTCATGGGGTCAAAGGGATTAAAGGCTGTGATTGTTTCAAAAGCGGGCAAGGAGACACCGCACATCACGGACCTTACAACATTCAAGGATGTATCCAAACGGTTTGCCGCCGCAGTCAGGCGTGATGGCTGGAGTGGCGGTGTGCTTCCGGAATTCGGCACGGCCAGCATTCTTGCCAATACCAATGCGTCCGGAGCCTTACCAACGCGCAATGCCCGACAAGGTAGCTTTGAAGGCGCAGACCACATAAATGGCGACACCCTGGCGGATACAATTAAACGGCGCGGCGGTAAGACAACACACAAGGGCTGCAGCCAATGCATCATCAACTGCTCCAACATCTATACAGATGAAACCGGTAAGTATGTCACCTCTGCCCTGGAATATGAAACACTTTGGGTCATGGGTGCGATGACCGGCATCGATGATCTGGACGCTGTCGCCCACCTCGATTTTTTATGTGATGACATCGGGTTGGATACCATGAATACGGGTGTCGCCCTGGCGGTTGCCATGGATTCAGGAGCCGCCCGGTTTGGTGATGCTCAGGCGGCCATCGACATGGTTGAAGCTGTGACAAAAGAAACCGAGATGGGGCAACTCATTGGCAATGGGCCCGATGCCGTCGGCAGCCATTTCGGGCATTCAAGGATACCGACGGTGAAGGGACAAAGCATTGCCGGTTACGATCCTCGGGCCATGCCGGGTATGGGTGTGACCTATGCCACCTCCCCCATGGGTGCAGATCATACTGCGGGATTCGTGGGCGGCGCACGGGGCTCGATCGAGACGCTGATCAAAACCTCGATATCGTCTCAAATACACATGGCGGCAACAGACAGCATGGGACTGTGCATGTTCGCCCAGTCAGGCGGGATGGAAAATCTTTTTAAAGCGGTCACTGCCATTACCGGGGAACAATTCGGTACTCAGGAGTGGCGGCAGCTCGGTATTCGTTGCCTGACGGCAGAAGTTGATTTCAACCGTCGTGCGGGACTGACCAAAGAGGACGACCGGCTGCCGGATATGTTTCACGAAGAACCCCTTGCACCGTATCATGAAGCCGTCCCCTATCCAGACAAAGATCTGCATGGGCTTTTTAGAAAGCTTTTTGAGGAGAAAAAATGATTAAGATCGAACCATACACAGGTTTTGAGCAGGGCCCGATCCGACCCCCCAGCGAGGCGGGAAGCCTGCTAATCCGTATCACTAGAAACTGCCCTTGGAATAGATGCACGTTCTGTCCTGTGTACAAGGGGACAAAGTTCAGCCTACGGCCGGTGGATCATGTGCTGAAAGATATTGATCAGGTGCATTATTATGTCGAGGTCATACGGTATGCACAAGGGGACAAGGGTCGTATTCCGCGTTCTGAATATAGACGTCTTTTCCAAGACGGCGACGATATGACCCGGCAGGCCTTACATGCGGCAGGTAACTTTGTTGCCAACGGTATGAAGTCCATCTTCCTTCAGGATGGCAATAGTCTGATCATCAAACCGGAGGATCTTGTGCGTATCCTGAAACATCTTAAAAAAGCCTTTCCTGATGTGGATCGTGTCACATCTTATGCTCGGTCCCATACCATTGCGAGAATCAGTGATGAAAACCTAAGACGTATTGCTGACGCTGGTTTGAACCGGATTCACATTGGCATGGAGTCGGGAGCGGACAACGTTCTGAAAAAGGTCAGGAAAGGTTCGGACAAGGCGACGCAGATTATAGCCGGCCAGAAGGTCAAGCGGGCCAAGATGGAACTGTCGGAATACTACATGCCGGGTCTAGGGGGACGGAAGCTGTTTCGGGAAAATGCCCGAGAGACTGCCGACGCGCTGAACCAGATCAACCCGGATTTTATCCGTCTACGCACATTGGCCCTGCCGGACGGAACACCCCTTGCGGAACAGCACAAGGCGGGCAACTTTTATAAAATGGGTGATGTGGAAACCTCTCAGGAACTGCTCTTATTTCTCGAGTCACTTAAAGGAATTACCAGTACGGTAAAAAGTGACCATGTTCTGAATTTGCTTCCCGATGTAGAAGGTACCCTCCCAGATGACGCGGAAAAAATGGCGGCCTCTGTACGGGAATTTCTGCAACTTAACCCACATGAGCAGATGGTCTTCTGTATTGGCAGACGTACTCACTGTTTGTCACGATTGACGGATCTCAATGATCCGTTGAAGTGGCGTTATGCGGAGCAAAGATGCATTGATCTGGGCGCAACCCCGGAGAATATGGATACTATCGTGGATTCGATAATAAAGCAGTTCATATAGTCTTGGTTAAAACTTGAGTTTGCATTGATTTTGACGTAGATCCCGCGCTCTTTGTGGGGAACCAAAACCTTGTTTTTGAGATGGGTTCTAATGTTATACTGGAATCGGACAAACCGACAGAACCGGGCAGGGGCTCTGGCGAGAAACCCGATCGGTGGTCGACCCTGTCATGAGAACTTCTATGAGGTTGCGCCCGCGAATACCAAGAACAATGAGATCTATTGAATTCAGCAGGGAATATTTAATGATTTCCTCATAAGGTCTGCCGGCCAGAAGAACTGTTTTCGGCTGACACCAGACTGCAGACTCTTCCGGAATCATTTTAGACAACTTTTCACCCAAGCGGTCATGCAATGTTTTTTCAGATGAGATACCGGGGCTTGCACCGGACTTCAAAAGATCTTTATAGCTCGATGTTTCAATTACATGGATCAGATGCAGCTCGGATTCAAAATCCTGAGCCAGGCTTAAACCATATTGGAAAGCGAGTTCAGAAAAAGTTGAAAAGTCACATCCCACCAGTATTTTCTTAAAACCCTGCAAAGACTCTCCAATCGGTTTGTCCACGTCCTCGAGACTTCTGACGATAAGTAATGGGCAGGGCAGGATTCTCATCAAGCGCTCGGTGACTGACCCCAGGAACACACGCTTGAGCCCACTGCGCCCGTGGGTTGCCGAAACAACCAGGTCAATCTGATGCATGGCAACAAATTTCGATATTTCATCCGGGGGATGACCTGCGGTGACCAGTGGCTCCCAGTCAATGGTTTGATTCTGCATCATCTGTTCCAGTTGCTCATGGGAATACCCGATGGTTTTGTTTTGAAGCTCCAGGGGTGCAAAAATGATATCCCCGTATGCTGCCGTGGTGCTTAAATCCACAATATGGCAGACAAAGAGTTTTGCATTAAACTCTTTTGCCAGGGCTACGCCGGAGGATATGGCGATAGAGGAAAGGTCGGACAGGTCTGTGGCACATAGAATGTTATTGAAGTTGACTTTCATGAGAGGCCTCCCCTTTTGGATGTTTTATTAAAAACGGTGAAGAGAAAAGCTATTAGAGGTGGTGATCGAGCTCAGCTGGGATTTAATTGAGTCGAACAATTGAGAATGAGTGGTGACTCTGACTCTACAACCAGTACAGATAGGTTGATCTGTCGGTTCGAGTTACTTGATAAACTATAAATGTTTTAAGGCGTATTGTCCAATAAAATCGTAGGGAAATCTTAAGAACCGCGAGGATGCCACTTCTTGACTAAACCGTTACTGGGTATGTGGTTTTATCGGGGCTCTATACCACCATGTCCTGATGAATCCTGCTTCCCGAAGGGATGGTTACCGGGGTTTCTTCGGGGTTCGAAATTTTTACCTGACCCGTGATGATTACATCTCGCTCAAAATATACATTTCCCTTGATTTCAAGTGCTGTACAGTCAACAAGACTGGGGGGCCATTGGAAGCGTTGGCTAAAATCTTTTATGTGACCAAAATATTCAGGGTCAAGGACAATTTTTGGCGGAGGACTTTTCCTTTTTGGATTCAGAACAAGTTGGCTGTTTTCAGTCAACAGGTAGCAATCTGAACGAATGGCAAGCAGGTCTTGACATTTTTTCACTGGTAAAAAACGATTTTTTGAAACACTGACCGCGGCCGATCCTTGAAACTTGGAGATGGCAGACCCCATGGCGGTCTCAATCTGGTAAACTTGTGGGCTTTCTGCGTCTTTGGGGTCCAAAGTTTTGGGGTTGACGATCATTGGAAGGTATAGAGGCGCATTGGCGTCGAAAAGAGTCTTCAGGTATTTGAGGTTGATCCAAAGGTTGTTTGTGTTGAAGTACCTGTACCGCTGGATATCCTGAAATGCGGCAATTTCGTTTTTGGGACACTGGGCGATTTCTCGTAGGATCAACGTGCCGTTTTTATGCCTGGCAAGATGCCCTCCTTTTATGTCAGCAGGGGTTCTTTCCGCCACCTCCATCATAAAAGAATAGCCATGCGTCGCAAAATAACCCAAAAGTGCGTCATCCAGTGTTGCACCCAGATTGTCCGAATTGGCGATAAAACCATATTCGATTCCGCTATCCAATAAAGTTTTCAATAGACCGGAAGAATAAAGAGCCACATATATATCACCGTGCCCCGGTGGATTCCATTCCAGCTCGGGATTGTCTGGCCAATGAACCGGCTGCAGAGTTGACGCAAGCACTTTGGGGAATTTGTTTTGAATAAAATACAAAGGCTCAACAGAGGGCGAGAGTGCTGAAATTGCTGCCACCGTGTCCTGATGGGTGTTGTAACTGTTCATGAAAGCCAGCTGGGCACCACAGTGTTCAGCCTGTTTCAGCTTGATTTCAAGAAAGGATTGTCCGTCTTTGACAGGAATAAGTGACTTGGCACTGCTAAGCCCCATACTGGTGCCGAGGCCACCGTTTAAAATAATGGCCACCGTCTTTTTCATGGCAGCATGCCCTGCGTCCGAATAGGTCTGGAGATCGGCAGCGGCGGAAATGTCTTCAGGAGAGATGGGCTGGATGTCACTCTCTGACAAAAGTCCTATCTCTCCCGCGGCTACCTGTTTGTAATAATGACAAAAAGTGTCAATGACCAAAGAGGACAGATCCGCCTTTTCCATTTTTGAAATAAAGCTATTAAGTGGTTTCGTCATAAAAAAGGATCCTTGTTTATTTAAAAAACCGCAACCCGATTTTTCAGCAAACCGGTTCGATCCATCCCATGGGATCTTCTATGCTGCCATACTGGATACCCTGAATAGAATCAAAAAGTCGCTGGGCCACCGGTCCGACACTGCCGCCTCCCACGGAAAGGATATCATCTCCGTATTTGAGTTCACCCACCGGGGAGACAACAGCCGCTGTTCCTGAACCGAATATTTCGGTCAGTTTACCCGAGGTGTTGGCCGCCATTACCTCATCGATGCTGATTCTTCTTTCCGAAGCCTTCATACCCCAGTGCTTCGCGAGTTTAAGAACGGAATCTCTGGTGATGCCCGGCAGGATGCTGCCGTTTAATTCGGGTGTGACGATCTCATCGTCGATGACAAAAAAGATATTCATGGCGCCCACTTCTTCGATATATTTCTGTTCAACGCCATCCAGCCACAGCACCTGGGTATATCCCTCGGCATGGGCCTTATCACCGGCCAGCAAGCTGGCGGCATAATTTCCCGGGGTTTTGGCTTCACCGACACCGCCACGGACTGCCCGGACATGTTCTTTGGTCACCCAGATTTTTACGGGGTTAAACCCTTCGGGGTAATAGGCCCCCACAGGGGATAAAATGATAAAAAACCGGTAAGTAAAAGAGGCCCGTACCCCCAGAAAGGGGTCGGTAGCCACGATGGTGGGTCGGATGTAAAGAGATGTTCCCGGAGCACTTGGTACCCAGGCTTTTTCCACTTCCAGGAGTTGTTTGAGCGCGTCTAGGGCGGCGTCTTCGTCAAATGCGGGGATACAAAGCTGTTTGCTGGAACGGTTCATGCGTTTGAAATTGTCCGTCGGACGAAAAAGCTGGATGTTACCCGAATCGGTGCAATAGGCTTTCAGTCCTTCAAAGACCCCCTGGCCATAGTGCAGAACCATGGTGGAGGGGTCCATGGAGAGGGGGCCGTAGGGTTCGATTCTGGGGCTGTGCCACCCCTTTTCAACACTGTAGTCCATATTGAACATATGATCGGTGAATATGGTGCCGAAACCGAGATTGTTCTCATCCGGTTTGGAATTCAGTGTCTGGGCTTTTGTAATGGTCAGTTGCATCAGATCCTCCTTGTTCAAAAGTGCTCAATCAATCAAAAATCAAATTAAGATGGTGAAACGTTATTGTTTTATGCCATTTATCGAAATTAGAGTAGCTCCTGCAGGTCGATGTCTGCATCATGGATAATGGTGTCTGAAAACAGATGACCGCCTGCCAGCTGGCCTTGCTGATCTGCGAGGATGATTTTTGCCCTCACGTTGGGTTTAGCCCCTGTCGCAGCGAATGTACCCTGGCAGAGGAGCCGCTCCGTGGCATTGTTTTCCAGGTGTGTTACATGAACCTCCTGCACTTGATCGAACACACCGATCATGGATGATGATACGGATCCGCTAATGGAAAATGTCGCACGGACGATGGCATTCTGTCTGCAGACTGTTTCAATCGCTTCAATCAGATCCTTTTGTTCTGGCAGCGGTCCGACAACATGTCTTCCCGGCTGATATTTTTTTTGTGTGTCTTGTTCCATCTTGTGTGTTTAAAAGCAATCTTGAAGATTCTTCTGTTGCGGTTCAGTAGATCGAGAGAGAAGACTCTGTATCAAAAACATGCAAATGCTCAAGATTCATGGAGATACTCATTTCTTCACCGGGTTGAACAATTCTACGCCCTTCACTCTTGGCAACAAATTTGACACCGCTAAAGTCCATGTGCATGATAGTTTCACCCCCAAGCGGCTCCACAACCTCTACAACCCCGTTGATTTTCCAGTTGTCAGGAAAAGAATTATTACCATTCTCGATGGTGAGATCTTCTGTTCGAAGTCCCATGATAACATTCATCCCATCTTTCAGTGAATGACCCGGTTTTTCGGGTATGGGTATGTTTACATCGGTGTTGAAGTGGAGCGTCAAACCGGAATTGTTTGAAATGACCTTGGCCGGCACCAGGTTCATTGGTGGGGTTCCAATAAAGCCGGCAACAAATGTATTTGCGGGTTTTTCAAATAATTCAAGTGGTTTTCCGATTTGCTCGATATACCCATCTTTCATGATCACGATACGGTCGGCCAGAGTCATGGCCTCCACCTGGTCGTGCGTTACGTAGATGATTGTGGACTGAACATTCTGGTGGAGCCGTTTGATTTCGGTGCGCATCTGTGTCCGCAGTTTGGCATCCAGGTTCGACAGGGGTTCATCGAACAGGAAAACGGACGGTTTTCGAACAATGGCCCTGCCCATGGCCACGCGTTGTCTCTGACCGCCCGAAAGTTCGAATGGTTTTCGCATGAGGAGATCTTGGAGGCCGAGTATGGATGCGGCATCGTTCACGCGCTTCTCAATTTCTTCTTTGGGTGTTTTTCTCAACTTGAGGCCGAAAGACATGTTGTTGAACACATTCATATGCGGATAAAGTGCGTAGTTCTGAAAGACCATGGCCACGCTCCGATCCTTGGGCGCAACATCGTTGACGGTCCGGTCTCCAATATGAATAACGCCGCTGGTTGTCTGCTCCAAGCCGGCAACCATTCTAAGGACAGTGGATTTGCCGCATCCTGAAGGCCCCACTAGAACAGCAAACTCAAGATTGTTTATTTCGAGGTCGATCCCATGGACAACCTCGGTTTTGCCAAATGCTTTAACTACCTTTTCAAGAATTACTTTTGCCATTTAGGATACCTGTTGTTAACGACCACTTATTATGGGTATTGAGGCTGCTCGAATCCTGAAGTTCTCTCTAAAAAAACCACTTGTCCAAATACTCAAAACAAAGGCTGTTTCGTCGGAATCGGCTCTTCAGTATATCTTATATAAACATGAAATTGATCATGTTTTGTGCTGCAAAGTCAAGGTTTCTTAACATTTTTTTGATCTTTTGCGAAATCATTGTGTACCAGTCTGTTTTTTGGGACGGACAGTCTTGATAATCGATAATAAACCTTGACTCCATGAATATTTGAAAATAGTTTAATTTGACAGGGTTTCACCAGGTCCCATAGATTAAAAAGAAATACTGCAATGCATGTAAAACCAACCAAAGGAGGCGTGAGATATGAAAAACCGTAGACTAATAATATTCTCGATCTTTTTGATTCTCGTTGTTTTTTCCGCAGGTCAGGTCGTGGCAAAGCCGATTACGATCAGCTGGTGGCATGCCATGAGAAGTGCACGCGGTGAGATCTGCAACTACATGATTAAGCAGTTTAACGAATCCCAGGACAAATATTTTGTCGTCGGAACCAATAAGGGTAACTACGATGAAACCGTCAATGCAGGTGTGGCAGCCATCCGGGCAAAAAAGCAACCGCACATACTCCAATCCTTCGAGGTGGGTACCCAGACCATGATGCTATCCGGCGCCATCTACCCGGTATACAAGCTGATGAAAGACGCTGGGTACGATGTCAACTGGAAAGACTATCTCCAACCCGTACTCTCCTATTATATGAATTCGGATGGCAACTTGATGTCCATGCCGTTCAACTCTTCTACACCGGTTATGTATTACAACGTGGATCTCTTTAAAAAAGCAGGTATCCCCTTGTTGTCCAAGTCAAAACCGATTACATGGGATGACATGGCAGAAATCACCGCGAAGCTGGTAAAATCAGGCGTACCCGGTGGTCTGGTGACAGCGTGGCAGTCCTGGACGCAGATCGAAAACTACAGCGCAATTCACAACATTCCTTTTGCAACAAAAGCCAACGGATACGAAGGACTGGATTGTGAATTGACGATCAACAACGATAAAGTGGTGAACCATATTGCACGACTAAAATCATGGATGGCAGATGGACGGTTTTTTTACGGCGGGCAAAAATATCAAGGACCAAAAGCCGAATTTCTCGCCCAGAATGCCGGTCTTTATATCGATTCCATCAGTGGTATCGCCAAGCTGAAAAAAGCGGTCAAGGACTTCAAATGGGATGTGGCACCGCTGCCAGTGGAATCCTGGATGAAAGAGCCCCAAAACTCCATTATTGGGGGCGCATCCAACTGGGTTCTTAAAGGACATAGCAAAGAAGAGTACGAAGGCGTTGCGGCATTCCTGGCCTTTCTGGCTACCAATAGAATGCAGGGCTACTGGCACATGCAAACCGGATATTGACATCATATAAAGCCCTTAAGGATGTTGGCTATTTCGATGCCAATCCCTTTCAGGAAGTCGGTATCAAACAGATGATGCGTCGTGAACCGACAAAGATATCACGTGGGCTGCGTCTTGGATACTTTATTCAGATTCGCAACATTATCAATGAAGAACTCGAACTGGTCTGGAATGACAGCAAAACGCCCCAGGAAGCGATGGACAATGCAGTCAAGCGCAGCAATATAAAGCTGAGAGAGTTTGAAAAAACCTACAAATAGTAGAGTAACGCAATGTTGACAAAGAACGCGGCGTTTCCGTGCGCATTCTGGAAACGTCGCGTTTGACCTAGGACGGCATGATAAAAAGATCTATTTTTAAATCAAGGCTTCTGCCATATCTGTTGATATTTCCGCAGATACTGGTCACGGTAGCCTTTTTTTACTGGCCGGCGGCCCAGGGACTGATGCAGTCCCTCATGCTCAGCGATCCCTTTGGGTTTCGCAACACGTTTGTCTGGTTCGACAATTTTATCGCCCTGTTCAAGGACCCACTGTATCTCAAATCTGTTGTGACGACACTGCTCTTCAGCGCAGCAACGGCGTTTGTTTCCATCTCGTTGGGGCTTTTTCTCGCCACCATGGCTAATCGCGCATTGAGAGTAAAGGCGGTGATCCGGACACTGCTGATCTGGCCCTATGCAGTTGCGCCGGCGATTTCCGGAATCCTCTGGTTGTTTCTGCTGCACCCTTCCTATGGTGTTGTCGCTTTGTCCATCAAAAAGTGGTTCGGGGTCGACTGGAACCCGGTGCTCAGGGCAGGCGATGCCCTTACAATGGTCGTGATGGCTAGTGCGTGGAAAGAGATCAGTTATAATTTTGTATTTTTCATGGCCGGGATGCAGTCTATCCCAAAATCGCTTATCGAAGCGGCAGCCATGGACGGAGCAAGCCCGTTCAGGAGGTTCTGGTCCATTACCATGCCACTACTGACACCCACGCTGTTTTTTGTGACGGTCATGAACATCATATACGCGTTTTTTGAAACATTCGGTGTGATTCATACGGTGACCCAGGGTGGCCCCGGGGGGGCGACAAATATTCTGGTCTACAAGGTTTACCAGGACGGGTTTATCGGGCTGAATCTCGGCTCCTCGGCGGCCCAGTCCATCGTTTTGATGTCCTTGATTATTTTGATAACCGTACTGCAGTTTAAATATGTAGAAAGAAAAGTTCAGTACACAGGCTAACACGAGCTTCTCCATTTGATTAAATACGGAATTGTGGTTATTTTTCCATGGTAGAAAAAACACCCATACTTGACACCTTCACCTATATTTTCCTGCTGCTGGGAATTCTCATCGTCGGCTTTCCCATTATATATGCAATCATTGCGGCCACGCTTTCCATCGAGGATGTATCGCGGGTCCCCATGCCCCTGATCCCTGGGGATCAGTTTTTGGTCAATATGCAGACAGCCTGGGACAAGGGTGATCTGGGAACCCAGCTCATAAATTCGTTTATCATGGCCGCAGGCATTACCATCGGCAAGATAATTGTATCCATGCTGGGCGCATTTTCAATTGTCTATTTTGACTATCGGTTCCGTACGGTTGCATTTGTAACCGTGTTCTGTACATTGATGCTGCCTGTCGAGGTGAGAATCCTCCCCACATACGAAATGGCGGCCAATGTCTTCGGTCCTTTAAATGCTCTGTGGGGTGCGCTGCGCCTGGACGGTGTTGCCGGCTGGATAGCGGGTCATGATGTTGAGGTCAATCTGGACTTCAGCCTCCTGGACAGTTACCAGGGTCTTATCCTTCCGCTGGTAGCATCGGCTACCTGCACCTTTTTATTCCGGCAGTTTTTCCTGACCATTCCCGAAGAATTGTGTGAGGCGGCTAAGATGGATGGCGCCTCTCCCATGATATTTTTCAGGAAAATCCTTCTGCCTCTTTCAAAAACCAATATTGCAGCCCTGGTGGTGATCGAGTTTGTTTATGGCTGGAACCAGTATCTGTGGCCGCTTCTGATAACGACCAACCCGAAGATGATGACAGCGGTTATCGGCCTGCAAAACCTGATTCCCCAGGCCGATGATCTGCCTTACTGGAATGTGGCTATGGCCGGAGCATTGATCGTTATGTTACCACCGATTCTGGTTGTTTTGATGATGCAGCGCTGGTTTGTCAAAGGGCTGGTGGATACGGAGAAATAAACGTCTTCTTCCAATTGCGTCCACGACGATGGCTCTGTCACCATCGGTGTTTCACAGAAAAAATGGGCCTTCGCCGGGATAAGTAGACCATATCTTAGGAAACAAGGATGTCGGTCATTTCGGCAAACCCGTAGCCGCCTACCCTTTCCGTTACCCATGCAGGTTCTGATGGAAGTTCTCCTTCAAACTCACGGATATTTGCGACCCCGACCGAATGGCGAAAAAATTCAAACATGGGGCAGTCGTTGGGTGAATCACCGATATACAGAATGCGATCATTTTTCTGATCCACCGCGATGCTATAAATTTCTTTTAAGAGCAGTTTCGTCATGGTGAGTTTGTCGTAAGAGCCAAACCAACCATTGACATGAATGGAACTAGGTTTTGCCTGGGCACCAGCATGCTCAAACAACTGTATGATCTTATCGATGGAAGACTTGGGTAGTGGGTCAACATCTTCACAGAAATCGATGGCCAGATCAGCTTCGCGATAAGCCTGATCGGCAGACACATCGCTTCCCGGGACCCGTCTGAGTATCTCCTCTCTCAAGGCGTCGAGTTTTTTTTGATCCAGCAGTCTTTCCGGTTCAGATTTGAAGTAGCGCCGAATCATCTTTTTTTGCTTCATGTCGTAAAAAAAATAGAATGCGCCGTTTTCACCCACCAGACCCGCCACGGGCCACATACGGGCAATATGATCACACCAGCCAGCCGGGCGTCCGGTAATGGGGATAACATGAATGTTGTTTTGTTGAAGTTTTTCCATGGCAGAAAAAACGACAGCTGGTAACCGCCCATTGTTTGTCAAGGTATCGTCGATGTCGGTCAGGACGAAGCGAATTTTTGAGCGGCTGCTTTTTGGGAATTGCTGGAATGATTTCATATCACCTTGAGTTTAATCTTATTGTATTCATATGGGTGTATCAGTGACCTGAAAAGACAGGCAATGATCTGGGTACAATGGTGTCTTCCGGCTTGTCAAGGATCAAAACCAGGACCCCGTTGTGACTTGGGAAGGAATATGAGATAGGTGTTTTGTTATGCCTATAAATATCAGAAGGTTGCGGCATTCATCATTGACTATCAGTAAAGGGTTGACTTTAAACATAAAGCCGATTATTGGGAGAGATTGGCAGTGACAAAAAATGGAAAACACCTCCTATGAAACCTTTGAAATTTGAAAAACCCCTGATCATGGGTCACAGGGGGTTTCAGACCGATTATCCAGAAAATACAATGGTGTCATTCATGGCCGCCGTGGAGACCGGAGCCCAGTTCGTGGAGCTTGATGTCACTTTGACACGTGACCATCAGGTGGCTGTTATTCACGATGACACGGTCGATCGAACAACGAATGGAATCGGTCCTGTTCATAGTTTCAACCTGAAAGAGCTTCAAAAACTGGATGCGGGCAGCTGGTTTCATTCACGGTTTGCCGGTGAACGGATTCCTGCTTTAATTGACGTGTTGGGGCAGGTTACCAGAAAAGCGTATATCAATCTTGAAATAAAATCCCATGACCATACATCCCGGCAGCTGCAGGATGAAATTGAACCGGCGGTGGTTGCCCTGATCGATAAAACAAAAACACATGAGCGGGTTCTCATTTCAAGCTTTGACCCGGTGGTACTGAAAAATGTTCAACGATTGAAACCATCCCTTCAGGTAGCATTTATTTCTAAATATTTTAATAACAAGGAAACGGTAAGTCTATGCAAGGAATTAGATGTTTTTTCATATCATCCCAACCTGGCTTATCTAAATGCGGAACAGGTGAGTGTGCTGCACAAGGCCGGTATTCGCGTTTTTCCATACAATATCAATGAGAAGAAAGATATTTATCGGGGTTTTGCTCTGGGGGCCGACGGTCTGATCGCCAAGAACCCACACCTAGCCAGGCAATGCTATAATCGGACCCATCAAAGGGCTTAGTAAGTATATTTCAGATTGATAAAGGAAAGACACATGCCAATTCAACTTATCGCCGCCATGGAAAAAGCCATCCAGGAACTTAATCGGTGGCCGGAGAAATCGGTTCAATTGTTCCACCACAATGATTCAGACGGTCTTACTTCCGGTGCCATTCTTACCCGTGCTTTTGAACGCAAAGGATTTGACGTCAAGCGCTACTGCCTGGAAAAACCCTACCCGGCTGTTTTGAAAAAGGTATTCAAGCAGGAAGGGAAACTGATTGTTTTTACCGATTTTGCAGGACGGATCGCACCTCTGATATCGGATCTGAACAACGGGAAAAACCTCACCCTGATTCTGGACCACCACAAGGCCAATCCTTCCACCGATCCCATGGTGCATAACCTGGACCCTGAGCTATTTGGTCTCAAGGGCGATCTTGACATTACCGCGTCCACAACGTGCTACCTTTTTGCAACTACGCTGGACCCTGCCAACCGAGACCTGGCCTATATTGCCACCATTGGTGCCGTGGGTGACCAGTTCTTTTTAGACGGCCGCCTTGCCACCCAGAACCGGGTGGTAGCGCTGGAAACCCAACGGCAGGGGCTGCTGGAGATCAGGGAACATGACGCCGGCGAGACCTACATATTGTTAACCCCAAAAGGACCGGTTCCCTGTGACGAATTGGGGTTTTATCTGGATACGCTGGGAGCGGCAGGATATTATCAGGATGGTCCGGACATGGGAATAAAGGTCTGCCTGGAAGGGATAACCAACGAATCGGATCAAATGCTGAAAAAATTGCGCAACATTCAAACAGACATTTTTCAGGATCAGATTAAAAAAATCAGACAGGGGGAAATCAATCACACCGAGCATATTCAATGGTTTCATGTACACGAACGATTTAATCCCATGGGTGTCAAAATGATTGGTGCCTTCTGTGATATGTACAAAGAAACCGAGGGATTCGATCCGCAGAAATACATCGCCGGGTTCCAGGTCATCCCCAACAAAATACCTGGTTTTGGCCCCATCACCTTTGATGAGGTAAAAATTTCCATGCGGGCGCCAGTCTTTGTGGAAGAAGAGATCCGGGCTGGGCGGATGCAAGGACTGGACACGTTCCTTCCCGAGGCAACCGGCAATCTCGGAGGTTTTTCCGATGCATGTCACAGCCTTACCGCCGCGACGACCCTGGCCATCGGTAAAGAGGAAGCGCTCATCGAGGAAATGGAAGAAATACTCAGCCGCTAAAAGTAGAAGCTGTTTAAGCAGGTGTTTCGTGTTTTGTGGAAAGCGTTTCTCGGTAGTAAATGCTAATATACAACCAAACACAAAAAACCAAACAACACGATGAATTCAAGATCTTAGGAAGTCATCGAACAAAGGAGATAGACATGGGAAAAGGTACGGCATTCGGGAAAACAATTTTTATTGGTGACCAGTTTGTTCTTCGAGAAGTTCCGGCCATTCTTGCGGCACTGCCGTTTGTCACGGAGGCCGTGGTTGAGCGGACGGATGGCAAAGGGTGGACGTTGGAAGACAACCGTATGGAAGTCCCTGGCTACAAAGATAAAAAGAAACATCAGCAGGTGGACTCCATCAACCACATTTTGGAAGTAATGGACATCGATGTACAGAAAACGCCCATCAAAATCACCTATGGCGGTGATCTTCTGGCCGGCAGCGGCGTGGGTGCCAGTGCGGCCAGCTGTGTCTCATTAGCCCGGGCCCTCAACGACGAATTTAAACTGAATTATTCCATTGAACAGATCAACCATGTGGGCTGGGAAGGTGAATTTGCCTATCACGGTATTCCAAGCGGTGTAGACAATACGGCCTCGACCTATGGCGGTTTGATAAGATACTGGATAAAGAATGAGGAAAAACACTTCGAGCAGATCAAAGTGGAAACGCCGATCCGGTTGGTATTGGGAAACAGTGGCATAACGGCCGACACCTCCAAAATGGACATATATACCGACCGGGAATTGGAACGAGACCCTGATTTGTTTAATTCGCGTCTGGACACCATCCGGCGTCAGGGAGAGGAGATGAAGACGGCGTTCGAAACAAGTAATCTCAAAAAAGTGGGTGAAATCATGACGGCCAACCACAAGATCCTGATTGACATGGACCTTTCCCATGAAATCCTGGTGGGCCTCTGTGATCGGGCTATTTCACTGGGCGCTTTTGGCGCCAAAGTGACCGGCGGCGGACGGGGTGGCTACATGTCTTCGATCGTACCTGACAAAGAGACCCAGGAGAAGGTGGCGGCATCTTTTATAGCGGATGGGTATCAGACCATTAAGGCACAGATCGGATAAATTTGTCCTCGAGAACAGGGTAGTTAACGGTGTTGCTGGGCCAGTTCTCATTTATCAGCATCCTGGTGACTCTGGTAATGTCCGCCCGATTGAAAAAATTTGACCGGACCCCGGAGGAGGCGGCTATAAATCTGGGGGCCAACCGCTTTGAGGTGACCTGGCATATCACCCTAAAAGTTCTGCGTCCCGCCATTATCGGCGCCGGTGCTGTGGCCTTTCTCATGTCCTTCGAGAATTTTAACACCACCCTCTTCCTGGTGGGTTCGGATGCCACCCTGCCTATCAATCTCTATCTTCAGGTTCGGGACGGCAGCACACCGGTAATCAATGCCATCTCGTTTCTTTTGATCGTCGGTTGCCAATCTTTATTTCAGCAAAAAAGAAAGGTAAAACGATAAAACCAGTTTTACTTTTCTTTTTTAATCAAGAAAGGCATTCACCGCGGCATAGGCTGTGGCAATGGCCAGGCCCGAACCGCACTTCTGGCGTATCCAATCCTGATGAGCCAGGATCGATCCGGCGGCGAAAAGTTTTTCATGGGCGGCTTTTCCCGACCGGTCCAGGGGCCGAAACCGGCCATCGGTTTCAAGCCCGGCTCGGTTAACAGGATGTCCGGCAGGGTCAAGAAATTCATAATTATGCCACGCACTCCTTTTGTCCGGCTGATGTACTGGCAGGTTGAAAATGGACTCGCGGATCTGCTTGCGATCCGCAGACAGCCCCTTTCCCAGAAAACGTCCACTCGCCAGCACGATTCCCCTTGTTTTAATGAGGGTTTCCGGTGATGTATCGCCAATTTGTACAATAAATTCCGTTCCTTTCACCTGAACATCCAGGACATGTTTCTGAAAAAACCGTCGAATACCTTTTGCCGAAAGGTTCGATTCAAAAGTCTCCTTGAGACGAAGTCCCGGTATGGAGGGGGGCATGGTGGGAATCTCAAACATGGGGATACCCACAAGCTTTTCAATGTCCGACAGAATCCTGTGGGCATCCTGTATACCAAAAACAGCGGGCATTCCCAGGAAACGGGCGTTCTTTAAATGCGGCCGAAGTTCGTCCGCCAGAGCTTTGCGGTTCTGGGGAATTGCCAGGGATCTGGCCAGGGGCTCAAGATACACCTCGCCCTGATTTACCGGGCCGGGAAACGAAATGGTTGCGTGATCCAGGCCGGGCCAGAGCGACTTGAAGGATGCTACAATTTGGCGTGCGCTGAATCCCTTGAGCCCTTCTATATCGACAATGAGACAGGGTTTTTTCGTTTCGAGCGCCCGGACGCCGTTCCACATGGTTTGGGGAACAAAATATGTGGGTTTGACGGTGCCGGCAGGTGTCAAAACAAGTGCATTTTGTCTCTCGTGCCGAACATAAACGAGTCCGGATGTATTTAAAAACGCGATCAATTCTTCAATGGCATTGTGAATGATTGTCGGTGGAATCTTGGCATAAGGATGGTCCGGAAAATCCTGGCACAGGTTTTCGATACGATCCCAGGGATTTTTTCTGATGATTCCAGACCCCACCGGATGGACACCCATAAGGTCCATCAGCCCACTGGCAAAGATGATTTCACTGGTGATACCGACCTGTACTGTATCGATATTTCTGTTGCCTGCAAAAAGTGACGCCGCCATACCCGCCATGCCGGCGCCGATGATCACCAGGTCACAATCTATGTTGAGGGTTTCAGTCATTGATTTCCACACCAAAGAACCCACAGTAAAGCGCTTCCTTGAGTTCGGCCTGAATAAGAGAGGTGTCCCAAAGAAGTGGTCTTTCCCCTCGCCATCTTTCGGAAACAAAGGTCCGGATATTTTCCAAACCTTCCTTGCCGGTCATTTCATCTATGTCGTAAAGATAGGCTGCAATTCTCTGGGCGCAAAACGTTCCCTGGCAAGTTCCCTTGCCGATTCGGCTTCGTAAACCGAGAGAGACAAGGTCTGGCTTTCCGTTTTGTTCATGGATGGATAGTGCCAGGCTGTTGACAACACTTTTGGAGACCATTTCGCACTCACACAATAAAAGATCTTGAGGGTCATTGTGCTTTATCCACAATTCGGGCGCTATGCCCGGCTTGGTCCATCGGGTCGCAGGATCGGTAGGGAGTGGCTCTGTTTGCGTCACACAAGGTTTGGTCACACCAAGTCTTGCACAGACAAGGTCGGCAGTTTTTTCTGCCATGAGACGATAGGTGGTCAATTTACCACCCGTGATGGTGGCAAAATTCTCAAGGCCTTCTTTTTCATGGTCTATCAGAGTGAAACTGCGGCTGATGCTCCGCCCCCCCTCTTCCGAGGCTGTTCCAACAAGGGGGCGAACGCCGGCATAGGCACGGATATACCGAATTTTTTCCAGGTCCGGAATCATGGCTGCACCCTCGCCCACGATGGCATCTATTTCACTTACCGTCGGGAAAATTGCATCCAGATTTTCAATCCGGATGGAGGTGGTACCCAGAATAGAGACCGTTCCACCGGGCACCAGGATGTCGGCATTGGAAGATGGACGCAGACGGTTAATGACACGTCTGGTTAATCGACTATGGGTAACCAGGAGGCTTCCCTTTGAATACAACAGATCGATTTGACATCCTGCAAGGGCTGCGATCTCCTTTGCCCATGCTCCGCAGGCGTTTACAACTTGATCTGCCTCGATCATGAAATGCTCCTGGGTCAGGAGGTTTCTTAGTTCTGTTGCCACGATTCGTCGTTTTATGACTTGAAAACCCACTACCTGGGAGTGGCGAAGGAGTTCACAACCGAGAGTCCTTGCCTGGTGGATATTTTCCATGGAGAGTTTGAAAGGGCCGATGGACGCATCTTGAACCTGGAAGGCCGCGATTGTTTTACTGGAAAGCGCCGGCTCCATCTCGCGGGCGTCTTTTACATCGAGTTCTTCTACCGGGATGTGGCTTTTAGCACATAGATGCGGAAACTCAGCAATATAGGTTTCATCGTCGCCTGCAACAGCAACAAAAAGCCCGCCGGTATCTTCAATACAATCCGGCGCCATTTTTTTTAAGATGCGTCCTTCATCCCGGCATTCTTCTGCCGAAAGTGCATCGCTGGATACATATCTTGCGCCACTGTGAAGAAGGCCATGGTTGGCCCCGGAAGCACCGGCATTGATGTCGTGTTTTTCCACGATTAGACAATTCACGCCCCGAAGTGCAAGATCCCGGGCGATGCCGGCCCCGGTGACGCCGCCGCCGATAATAAGGACCTGGGTTTTCAGGGTCTTCATTCTATGTGCCCCCGTAATGCTGTTTGATGATATCGAAAAACTATTATCTCATAAAAGCCGGGTACAAAGCAAGGGTCTGCGATATTGATACCGGGACTTGGGCCCTGTGTCGCGGCGCGTGAGTTATCTGATCGCAACTTTGAAGAACCCCGCAGCAAGTTACGAGGTTAGCGCTCGCTATTGCGGTTCAATGAATGACCGGTCATAGTGAGCATATTCACCCTATCCTGTTGAAAGGAACTCTTCAATTGACAACCAATGGATACTTGGTTTAGAAGAACGGGAAGAGGAAACAATTGTTCGAAAGGAATCAGAATGAACGAAAAAGAAGGCATGGCCAGTATTGACCCGGTTCAGCTTGGCCTAGACAGCCGATTTAAATTCAGGTGTCACAAGGATGTGGCCTGCTTTACAAAATGCTGCCGGGAAATCAAAATAACCCTGACACCCTACGACATTCTTCGCTTGAAAAAAAGGCTGGACCTGTCGTCGGAAGAGTTTTTGACCATTTATACCGATATAAATTTGCTGGAGAAAACAGACCTGCCGATGGTTACCCTGAAGCTCATGGAAGACCAGGGGGATGCCTGTCCCTTTGTAAGAGAGGACGGGTGTATTGTCTATCAAGACCGGCCCACCACATGCCGTTATTACCCTCTGGGGGTTGCTTCCCTCAGTCATAAGGAGGGTGCGGATAGTGAAGGGTTTTATTTTTTTGTGAATGAACCGCACTGTCTGGGGTTTGAAGAAGAAAAGACCTGGACGGTCAAAGAATGGCGCCAGGATCAGGGTGTTGATATTTATGATGAAATCAACAAAAAATGGACAGACCTGGTGGTTAGAAAGCGGTCTTTTCCCCCAAATATCAAGCTGACCGACCAGGCAAAAAAAATGTTCTTTATGATCAGCTATAATATCGACAAGTTCAGACAGTTTGTTTTCGAGAGTTCATTTCTGGAACGTTTCGATATCGACGAAAAAACGATCCAGAAAATCAAGGATGATGATGTGGCACTTCTTAACTTCGGCATCGACTGGTTAAGAGAGATCCTTTTCAAGCAGACAGCCCCGGAGGATCAGGCGGCGGCGTTTGCCGGTAAAAAGGAATAAAAAACTCAGTTTAAAAAGATTAATATCAAAACAATAAAAAGCCTTTTCTTTATCTTTGAAAGAAGGGGCTTTTTCTGTTTATTGGGTTGTATAATATAAGCCATCAAGGAACACAGGGTTGCTTAAGCGCTCGTCGATATCAACACTGAAAAATTCGGACAAGGGTTGAAATATTTCCGGATTGTTCTGTTGAACTTTTTTGGCTACGGCAAGAACCTTCTGGATACCGTTCAGGGACATTTTTCCCAACGGTTGTCGGCAGCCGCCCACCGGCATGCCCAGAATGGCCATGAGTGTTTTTACCCCAAGGGGATTTCTGGCCCGGCAGGTGACACCACCATAGGGCGTATTTTCTTCGGTGACGACGGTCACAAGTGCAAACAATGGATCGAGGGCATTTTTCAGTTTTAATGCTTCAGCATCATCGCCGTCATTCAAATATCGAACCATATCGGCAATGGCGCGTGGGGCTAAATTCGTTATCACGGAGATAACACCCCCTGCCTGGACAAGTGGGTCTGTCATCATTTGAAATGTCATACTATCGTCTCCAGACAAAATCAGATAGTCTGCTCCGCAACATTCCCGTGTGCGTTTCATGTTGTCGATATTGGCCGTGGCTTCTTTAACGGTATTGACGTTTGGGCACTCCTTGAAAAGAATGCCCAGGTCTTCCGGAAAAAGCTGAGCACCGGTTCTGCCTGGGATGATGTATGGAATGATGGTTACGTCAGAGAATTTTTCAGCAATGGGAGCGATGTATTCTTTTCGTATTTCCAGGGAGCTGGGCCCATTGTAATAGGGGTCCACCAGAAGCACCGCATCCGCGCCGGCATTTACAGCATGCGCGGTTGCGGCAATAGACTCTTTGGTGTTGTTACTCCCTGTTCCTGCGATACAGGCACATTTGCCTTGTGTTTGCTGGGCAATGGTTTCGGTTACCTTGTGGTGCTCTTCCCATGCCAGCGTGGGGCTTTCACCGGTGGTGCCGGCGGCTAAAATGCCGCTAATACCATTTTCTATCTGGAATGCGATGAGCTGATCCAGCGCCCGATAATCAACAGCATCGACTGTCTGGGCAAAGGGTGTCACAATCGCTGTATAACATCCTGGTTTCATGATGCCTCCTTAAATCCAACGTTTCTGTATGCGAAGACATGACGCAGCCTGAAACGCGCTTTGTTTAGATGGGTTAGGACTATATGAAGAATAGAATCTTGTCTATGACGAGGTTAGATCCGGGATACGGGCTTGCCTGCTTGATGGAAGGGTTTCTATTGTCAGTGTCGGCCATGCCCTCCTGAACAGAAACCCGATATAAACTCCGTTTAATCAATGCTAATTCTCCCGGTGTACTGTTAACGTCGCGTAACGGTAGACGTTCTACATGAGCTGTAAGGATCAATAGAAGCCCCACGAGCTGATCCGTGATGGCAACTGAGGACAACCTATCAAGAACGTTTTTATGAATAAACCCGGCAAGGATGTCAAGAAAAAAGCGAGTTGCCAAACAGATCAAGGTGCGTTATTTTATCGGGGAAAATAATAATCGAAATAATTTTAAAAGGAAAAACCATGCCAAAATTTAATAATGCCGATGAATACATCCGTCAGCAACAAGCCGGTATTGCCTCCAATCCGGATTGTGGCAACTCCCATTACAATCTTGCCGTCGCGTATATTGGACAAAAAAAATATATAGAAGCCGAAAAGGAACTGCACGAAGCCATTAGTTGCAGCCCAAACCTGGCCGAAGCATATGTTCAACTCGGGGGCATCCGTTTACAGGGCGGAGATCTGGAAGGGTGTCTCGACTATAACAAACGGGCTGTTCAAGCCAGGGCTGGGTTTGCAGAAGGTTGGGGGAATATCGGGTTTGTACAGATGCAGCTTGGCAATATTGACGAAGCGATTCCAGCGCTTGAAAAAGCGGTTCGATGGAATATAAAATTTCTCCAGGCTTACGCCACTCTGGCCAATGCTTATCTTGCCAAAGGAATGATCGAGGAAAGCATCGAAACCAATCTCAAGGTCATCAAAATGGAGCCCAATTTCCCCGTTGTATATAACAATCTGGCCATTGCCTATATGGAAAAGGGCGAATTCAAACAGGCCATTGAACATGCAGACAAAGCTGTTGAGCTGGGGTACGAGGTTGCTCCGCAGATCCTGGAAGAACTAGGCACACACCGATAACCCGTGACCAATACCCATGGCCGGCGTCAGGGCGGCAAAGACGATGCCCGAACAGCAGCGATTTCTTTACTTTATGTCCGATGATCCGGAACCGGTCCATGGCAACAGTCTTCTCTGGGACACTGCCCTGCCGCAAGACCGTCATCAACAGTCTCGTCCGGAGACAGCCCCGGTAGGCGAGAATCTGACATATGGTGAGTTCTTTGAAGCCGTCTCTATCTTCATAAACACACATCTATCTGATTATATATCAAAAGCCATCTTTCATACTGTAAAACGAACCATTGCTTTGCATGAAATTTCCCGCATCCATATCCACCTTGAAAAACATGGTGCGTTTTACCACCCGGCAAGAATTGTCCTGTTGCTTGCCGATTGTCGGATCTCGCTGGTGGTAAATGTCGCCATTTCAAAGATGGGGAAAAACACGATAAAAAATGAATATGGTTTATTGACGCAACTCGCCAACCGAATATCCCCGGCATGGGTACCCAGGGTCTTTGGATACGACAGGGTTCGGATTGATAGGCGGCTGTATGCTCAGATGTTTCTGGGCGAATGGTTCGAGAATTTTCACGAGTTTCATGTGTCAGAAAAAAACAGCCCGGACAAAACAGGTATCCGGGTGTGGGATCCAAAAAAAGGAAATCTGTTTTTATCCCGAAACCAGACCCAGCACGTTTTTGAGCAGGCCGCTATGATTTTGACGGTCTATTATAACGTTGAAACATTTGAACAAATCACCTCATGGCATCATGCCGCCGGTGACTTTGTGGTTTGTCTGCAGGGAGATGAACCCAGTCTAAAGCTGATTACCGTGCGGGCATATAAGCCCTTTTTTAGCGTCTCAGAGGAGGTCGTGGGGCTGGAGACAATTCTTAACACCCTGTTGATATTTTTGCTGAATCTGTCCATACAATTGCGGGTCGATCGCATTGATGGAGTTGGAGACGTGGCATGGGTTGAAGCAAATGTTGTCCCAGACATTTTCAACGGCTTTTTCAAGGGTCTTGTATTACAGGCTGAAGATTCATACATACCCCATGATTTGATTGAGGCTTTTAAAACCTTTCTTCTCCATTTACCCGAAAGGGACATCCGGGATATTCTTATGGGAATCGTGAATCAATTTGACCCGAAAAATCCTGATCTTGCGGTAATAAAGCAAAATCTTGACAATCATGCTGAAATGGTTCTGTCCGAACTTCGTCGGATGAAGATTTCGTTGTGATTGATCGTTTCAAAGATACAACATGAAGTGTTCCAAGAACACGCGGCCACACTATATTTCCCCATCATGTGGCTCACCTGTTTATGCCTCTCGTTATCGTCTTGAAACCAGGGATTTTTATTGACAAGGGGAATTAATAATTTTATATCTGCCCTTTGATTGTAAATGTTGAGAACAATTGAGATATTTAGCTGACAATATAGAAGACAAGTCGAGAGGAGGTGAAGGAAAAGCGATATGGGGGTATATCGGTTTTAGGTAGGTAATTATTAACCAGAATGGAGGTAAAAAGATGGCAAAGCATGAAACCCCTTTGTTGGACCAGTTAGAGTCCGGGCCGTGGCCGAGTTTTGTGTCGGACTTGAAACAGGAAGCCGCAGCAAGGGCCAAGAACGAAAATAACATAGAATACCAGATCAGTCAGGATGCTGTTGATGACCTTCTGGGTGTACTGGAACTTTCTTATGCTCAAGGCCGCTGTCATTGGAAACATGGCGGAATCGTGGGTGTGTTTGGTTACGGCGGTGGTGTTATCGGCCGGTACTGTGACCAGCCTGAAATGTTTCCGGGCGTGGCCCATTTTCACACCATGCGTGTGAATCAGCCTGGCGGCAAGTTCTACACGGCAGAGTATCTGAGAAAACTCTGTGACCTGTGGGATTTTAGAGGAAGCGGCATCACCAACATGCACGGCTCTACCGGTGATATCATTTTTCTGGGAACCACCACGCCCCAGATTGAAGAAATATATTGGGAGCTGAGTCATGATCTAGGGCAGGATCTGGGTGGATCCGGATCCAACCTGCGGACCCCGTCCGATTGTATCGGTCAGGCCCGGTGTGAATATGCCTGCTATGATACCCAGGCGATCTGCTACGATCTGACCCAGGAGTATCAGGACGAGCTTCACCGACCGGCATTTCCCTATAAATTCAAATTTAAATTCGATGGCTGCCCCAACTGCTGTGTGGCATCGATTGCCCGGTCCGACATCTCTTTTATCGGCACCTGGAGAGACGATATCAAGATCGACCAGGAAGCTGTACAATCCTATATTGGTGGTGAGATTCCTCCCAATGGCAATTCCCACTCCGGTCGCGACTGGGGCGCATTCGATATCGATAAAGAGGTTATCAACCTTTGTCCCACCAACTGTATGTGGATGGAAGGCAAGGATCTCAAGATCGACACCAAAGAATGTACCCGCTGTATGCATTGTATCAACGTAATGCCCAGGGCCTTGAGAATCGGTGACGACAGGGGCCTTTCCATGCTCGTTGGTGCCAAAGCACCGATCCTGGATGGTGCCCAGATGGGATCTCTTCTGGTTCCATTTATCAAGGCTGAAGAACCCTATGATGAAATCAAAGAGGTCATCGAAGCTATCTGGGATTACTGGATGGAAGAAGGCAAGAACCGTGAACGTCTCGGTGAATTGATGAAACGTCAAGGCTTCCAGAAACTCCTAGCTGCTACAGGGATCGATCCTGTTCCACAACACGTACAGGAACCGAGGTCTAATCCTTATATTTTCTGGAATGAGGAAGAGGTCGAAGGTGGATGGAAACGTGACGTCAATGAATTTAGAAAACATCATTTGAGATAGGGGGTATTTATCATGGCATTTGTTTCTTCAGGATACAATACGGACAAACCGATGGAAAACAGGATTTCCGACATCGGTCCGAAAAAATATGATCTGTTTTACCCTCCGGTCATCGCCAAGAACAAGGGTAAATGGTTATATCATGAAATTTTGAAACCCGGCGTGCTGGTGCATGTCTCTGAAACCGGTGATGAGGTTTTCACGGTTCGATGTGGTGGCGCCCGACTTATGAGCACCACCCACATTCGCGAAATCTGTGAAATCGCGGAAAAGCACTGTGACGGACATCTCAGATTCACCACCCGTAACAATATCGAATTTATGGTGGACAGCAAGGATAAGGTTGAACCACTGATTCAGGACTTGGAAAGCCGGAAGTTTGACGGCGGTAGCTTCAAATTTCCCGTGGGCGGTACAGGTGCCGGCGTGACCAATATTGTTCACACCCAGGGATGGATTCACTGTCACACGCCAGCCACCGACGCATCCGGCCCGGTCAAAGCCACCATGGACGTGCTCTTTGATGACTTCAAAGACCACAAGCTGCCAGCTCAGTTACGTGTTTCCCTGGCATGCTGTCTGAATATGTGTGGTGCGGTTCACTGCTCGGATATTGCTATTCTCGGGTATCACCGAAAACCACCCATGTTGGACCATGAGTATCTGGATAAGATGTGCGAAATTCCCCTGGCCATCGCTGCCTGCCCGACCGCTGCCATTAAACCAGCTAAGGTTGAGGTAAACGGCGAGACAGTAAAAAGTGTTGCCGTAAAGAACGAACGTTGTATGTTCTGCGGTAACTGCTACACCATGTGCCCCTCCATGCCGCTGGCAGATACGGAGGGTGATGGTATCGTCATCATGGCAGGTGGAAAGGTCTCCAACCGTATAACTGCTCCTAAGTTCTCAAAGGTCGTTGTGGCGTTTCTGCCCAATGAGGCGCCCCGTTGGCCGTCGACCACCGCAACCATCAAAAAGATCGTCGAAGCGTATTCTGCAGGCGCCAATAAGTATGAGCGGCTGGGCGAATGGGCAGAGCGGATCGGATGGGAGCGTTTCTTCGATAAATGCGAACTTCCATTTACCCACCATCTCATCGATGATTTCCGTGATCCGGCCTATTATACGTGGCGTCAGACGTCACAGTTCAAGTTTTAATATTGTAAATTCAATGGGAGGCCCTGTAAAGGGCCTCCCGGCCAATCATATAGAAAGGGCAAAGCAATGGATTACGAAGAGGCGAAAACACTGGTTGTTGAAGGACTGACAAAGAAACTAAAAATGAAATCCAAGTTTTATTTCAACGACCTGGCAAAACTCATTGGTGAAAAACCAAGGGCCGCTAAAAAGTATGTCAATCAGATGGTAGTAGAAGGCGTACTTGAGTATTGGTCCAGTGGCAGTACCTCCATGTACGGTCTGCCGGGAACAGGCAAACAGTCAGGTGCTGAACACGAGGGCTAATTTTTAGCCGTCACCGTTCTGTTTTCTTGTAATATACGTTTTTGGAACATAATCAGACACATCAAAAAAAAATGGGATTTCCTGGAATCATTATATCTGCCTTAAGAGGCGGATCCGGAAAAACCATTTTTTCTGTGGGCGTTATTGCCGCTCTGACACAACGTGGCAAAACAATCGCTCCATTCAAAAAAGGTCCAGATTATATTGACGCGGGCTGGCTTGCCTTGGCGGCAGGCCAGCAGTGTTACAATCTGGACACCTTCCTCATCCCCACAGAGACCATCCTTAATTCATTTGCCTGTTATACCCAGACATCGGACCTGGCCGTCATCGAAGGTAATCGGGGTCTGTACGACAGTATCGACAGGGACGGCAATACCAGTACGGCGGAGCTGGCCAAACACCTGGATCTTCCGGTAATTCTCTGTATTGACGGCACCAAGACCACCCGGACCATGGCAGCCGTGGTGTTGGGATGCCAGCAGTTTGACCCGGGTGTCAGGATCAGGGGGGTCATTCTGAACCGTGTTGCCGGCAAGCGACATGAGAACAACCTCAGAACCTGTATCGAACATTACTGCCAGATCCCGGTATTGGGAGCCGTGCCCAAGCTCAAGCAACAAGTTTTTCCGGAAAGACATATGGGTTTGGTGCCAACACCTGAACACGCCTGGGCCAAAAAGTCCATTTCCACCATAGCTGACGTCATATCCAAGCACCTGGATCTGGATGGTATACTGGAAATAGCAATGTCTGCCGGGAATGTGGCATCCAAGCCGCCAGTTGACAGAGAGCGGGAATGTATCGACGTTGCTGGCCGGAAGACATCACCAAACAAACCTTCCGTAGATGCCTGTGTTGAAAACTACGTCGTAACCGGTGATGCCCCGAAAATCGGTATTATCCGGGACTCCTCATTTCAGTTTTATTATCCTGAAAATCTGGAAGCCCTGGAAGCAGCCGGTGCGGAACTCGTTTTTACGAGCCCACTTGCAGAAGCGCTTGTCCCGCCCGTTGATGCACTATATATTGGGGGGGGATTTCCGGAAACACATGCAAGACAGCTGGCGGACAACATCACCTACCGGAACCAGATACGGGATATGGCTGATAAAGGCCTTCCCATATATGCCGAGTGTGGGGGCTTGATGTATCTGGGGGAGCGACTATTGCTGGGTGATGATGATTATGCCATGACAGGTATTTTTCCCCTGGTGTTTGATTTGCACAAACGACCCCAAGGGCACGGGTATACCATTATCTCCATTGATCATGAAAATCCCTATTTTGAGGTGGGAACGGAAATAAAGGGACATGAATTCCATTATTCAAAGGCTATCGAATACAGAGGATCCATGGATCTTCTGGCATTTCAGGTCAAAAGGGGGGCCGGATTGATCAACGGCAGGGATGGTATCTGCCATAAAAAAGTTTTGGCTACCTACATGCACATCCACTCCCTGGGAACACCCTTGTGGGCCAGGAGTCTGGTGGAAAATGCAGTCTCTTTCCGAAAAACACAGCCATAGGCAACAAAAGATCTCCGGTATGCGGGAGATTCGGCAAGCTGTACGAGAAACTCTCCGCATGGCTGAGACACGTTTGACGCTGTTGGACATTGAAAGAAGGTTGTCCCGGTATTGCTTACATGATCGAAGAGCGGTTCGGTCGGTGATTAGGGAACTCGTGGATCAGCAGGAGCTCATGTACGTCTCTGATTTCGGGCATACCTTTATCGAGGCCGCGCTTTACAAACCCATCCGAATAACAAGCTCAATAATATTAAAACCATTGAATTGCACGGTGGAGCAAGGTACCGGCGACGTTGTCGTCAGCCTTTGTCATGGGTCGTCTTTTGGGTCCGGCCAGCATCCCACCACCCGGCTATGCCTGAAAGGAATAGAATACTTTCTGGGCAAGGAATCGTTTCCAATACCCGGTAAGAACACAAACGCGCTTGACATCGGGACCGGTTCCGGCGTGCTCATCATAACGGCTCTAAAAATGGGTATCGCCTCGGGTATGGGCATCGATATCGACCCCTGTTCCGTATCGGAAGCACGAAACAACGTCGCATGTAATGGCTTGTCAAAACGCATAAGCATATCCGCTCAACTATTTGATAAAATAGTTGAATCGTATGATCTCATACTGGCCAACCTGCGTTTGCCCACATTGAAATCATTTTTTTTCCAGATGGTGGATAGAACAAAACCAGGTGGTGTGATACTTCTATCCGGAATAAAAAGCGAAGAACGGGAATCGATTGTCAAGCAGGGTAATGGATTGGGATTGAGTCAGAAATGGATGGATGAAGAGCGTGGGTGGGCGGCAATCGGGTTTAAAAAAGAACAATAAAAAAGGTGTGTACTGTAATGAGCACACACCTTTTTAGGTTAATAAGTATTTGGATTATTTTGCTTTTTTGGGATGACACTTGACGCAAGTTGTGGGTGCTGCCTTGGTTTTATTCTTCTTGTTAAAGGCTTTATGACAGCCCCTGCAATTGTCATGAATGGCTTCTGCATGCCATTGACGCGACAGCTTGTCTTTTTCAGCCTTTTTTACCTTCTCTTTTTTCCATTTGGCTTTTACGTCCTTGGGTACTTCTCCGGGTTTGCTGTGACATTCGATACATTTTTGTACAGGATCCCCGGCCTTCAGGCTGTTTAGCGGTTTGTTGTTTTCGTCATGGTGACAATCACCACAGCCGCCTTTGTAATCTTTGACATGCTTTTCATGTGTAAACTCAACGATTGCCTTTTTGTGCTCGTAATCATTTTGCATCTTAATGACAACGGGCACGTCACTACCGGCGTACAGCGCAACAGCCGCGAAAAGTATGACAGAACAAATGGTGGTGAATATCAAAAAGCCCTTTTTATTCATCGCTCCCCAATGCCTCCTTTGATTGTGACTTGAAGTTTCAATCTATTTTCCTGTTTCTGTATTGATGAGCTAATTATCAATTATGCATGAATCTGTCAATGGCAAAGCGCCAGAGACCGTTCATGGGGACGCTTCTTCTTCTGCTATAACCTTCTTCTTACCAAAGATGCGGGCACCAACGATGCTGATTTCGTAGAGTACCATTAAGGGCAGTGCCATCATGACCTGTGTCACCACATCCGGCGGTGTTAAAATGGCGGCACCGGCAAAGAAAAGGAGCAGGGCGTATTTTCTGTTTTTCTTTAAAAATTCGACAGATACCAGTCCAAGTCTTGCCAGGAATGTAATAACAAGGGGCAGTTCGAACACCAGGCCAAATGCCAGAAGCAGCTTGGATGAAAAACTGAGGTATTCCTTCATGGAAGGTAGTGGCCGGATGGTTTCCGAGGCGAATCCCAGAAAAAATTTGAATCCCCAGGGAAAGACAACAAAGTAGCCAAACAGAGCACCACCCAAAAAGAAAAGGGTTGACAGGAAAACAACCGGGAGCAGCAGGCGTTTTTCTTTTTGATATAGCCCTGGTGCTGTAAACATCCAGAATTGATAGATAATGATGGGCGATGCCAGCAGAATTCCCGACAGAAGTGCAGACTTTAAGAAGGTAAAGAAGGCTTCTGGAAGATTGGTATAAATGAGAGTTTCACCTGTTTTCATTACCGAAATCAAGGGTGCTGTCAGTATTTCGAAAAGCTTTTCCTTGAAACCGTAACAGACTGCAAAACCAACCCCGACGGCTATAAAAGACTTGATAAGGCGATTTCTCAGTTCTTCAAGGTGGGTGGCAAAAGGGCGTTTATCTTCCTCTTTCATCGCTGTCGGGTCCCTCTTTCATCGCGTCAGGAGTGGTTCCAGATTCATCTGCTTCTGCAGTGGCGTCAGAAGGAGGTTCGGCATCCTCATGGTTCATATGATCAAACGCCTGCTTCAGATCCCCGAGGGCTTCATCTGGGTCGGCAGCTTCTCTACTATGAAAGTCAGAAGATGTACTCGTTGCGCTGTCTGTGACCTTGTCAGGGTCTGGCTGGTATTCATCGATATTGTCAAAACTGACGGTACTTTTTAGATCTTTCCCCATATCCGTAAAGGACTCTTTGACCTCTTTCAAGTCGGCATCCACACCGATAGACTGCTTGATTTCACTAGTGGCTTTTTTAAACTCACCCATGGCCCGGCCAAGAGACTTGGCAAGATCAGGAAGTTTTTTCGGGCCGATAACAATGAGCGCTACTGCCAGAATCAACAACATCTCCGGCATACCAATACCAAACATATGATCTCCTAACTACCCGAAAACAATAAGTATGTTCTTTCTTTCACCCTTTATCCTGTTACAGGGATTGTTTCTTCAGGTAAAAGAAAACAAGCGTACTTCATTTCAGATAAATTTCTTCCATGAGATATATTATAAACAACCCATGTGTCAACTATTATGCGCCATCCAGCTTCAGGACAAGAAAATAGAATGCACCGATATGCTGCATGTGCCCTGCTGCAAGCTCTGCGTAGGGTCCGTTTCCCCAGAACAGGTCGGCCCGACCCGGTCCCCTGATGGCACCGCCTGTGTCCTGGTTGAGGACAAACCCTTTAAGTTCTTCCCATATTTCAATTTTTCCTTCCCGGTCCACAACCGGTCTGGATGTCTCGATATAAACAATAGCGGCAGGCGGAAATATACGACGATCTAAGGCAAGGGATCTTTCTGGCGTTAACGGCACCTGTAAAAATCCAATAGGCCCTTCTTCTTCCAATTTAAAAAACACGTAGCTTGGGTTATGATTTAATATGCGGCTCATTTCGTCCGGGTTTGCCTGAAGATAGGAACGGATTTTTTGCATCGACATTTCTTCCCGCGCTATTTTTTCTTCGTCGATGAGCAGTTTTCCGATACTGCGATACGGATGTCCGTTGGTGGTGTGGTAGTGAAGATTAATCTGTTCACCATCAGGTAGCAGGATTCTACCGGAGCCTTGAATTTGGAGGAAAAACAAATCGACAGGGTCTTTTACCCAGGCAAGGATTGTACTGGCCTCTGAAAAAGTCTCTAACTCGCTGATTTCTTTTCGTTCGTAGTACGGAACGATGGTATTATCCCGATACCTTCCGACAAGTTTTTCACCGGAAAAGCGTTCTGAGAAAAGAGAAAGGTCGATGGCTATCAAGTCCGAGGGAGTGGCATATACCGGGAACCGGTAGTCTTCGTTTGATGTGAGGCTTCCCAATATAGTAGGTTCGTAATACCCGGTAAATAGAACCTCTCTTTTACGATTGCTCCCAACAGATTGATAGACCGAATAGTTTGTGGCAATAAATCGGTTGAGTTCCTTCCGGGAAGGATTCTTATGAAGGAAATTCAAGAACAGTTCATGAGAAGCCATGAGGTGTGCTGCTGTGTAAGTATCTTTTCCAAAGGAAAATTCACGGTCCGCCGGGACCCTCCGCAAATAGTCCAGACTTTGTTCAATACTGGCATTCAGGTCTTTGTAGGCGTGATCGTCTGAAAACTCGGGGTAATGAGAAATCATTAACTTTTTCAGAGAGGTTGTTGACGTAATATCCGGTGCCTTCAGAAAGATACTGCATCCTGATAGTGTCAAAAGAATAAAAAATAGACAGAGCAGCCGGAGGAGACTCGTTTTTGAGACAGAAGTGTGCATCAGGAATCATCCATTTTAATTGTTCGTGTGGTTGAATCAATAGGTGTCACGGTCAATGTTTTGTTCTGATCTTTCTGGGTAATGCCCAGATCTTTAAACTTTCGGGCAGAGCTGAGCACCCTGCGTTCCAGAGATCCGACAACCTTGTTGTATGTTTGAGAGGAGCGCTCGATATCCCTGCCAAGATTGTTGACGTGCTGCCCCATGGTTGAAAGACGCTCAAATAGTTCGGTACCCAATTCGCTGATTTTCCGGGCATTTTCGGTCAGCTTTTCCTGCTGCCATCCAAAAGCAACTGTTTTTAAGAGAGAAATCAACGTCGTTGGGGTGGCAAGGATCACATTTTTTTGAACACCTATTTCAATCAGTTGTGGGTTTTTTGACAATGCAGCAGAAAAGAAATTTTCGCCTGGGATAAACAAGACAACGAATTCAGGTGTTGGTTTAAATTGCGTCCAGTAGGCTTTTTGAGATAGCTGATTGATATGTGTTTTGACATGCTGGGCATGTCTTGTGAGACAAGCCTCTCTTTCTTCTTCTGAATCGGCTTCGATACCATCTATATAGGCAACGAGAGGTACCTTGGCATCGATGATGATTTGTCGTTGACCGGGGAGCTGCACGAGCATGTCGGGCCTCAGGAGGCCCTCTTCGGAACGCGTTGAGGTTTGTTCAAAAAAATCACAATGGTTTTGCATACCGCTGAGTTCTGCAACACGCCTTAAGGTGATTTCACCCCATCGTCCCCGTATATGCGGTACCCGCAGGGCATTGACAAGCCTACCGGTTTCTTTTTGTAATATGTCCTGGGTCTGAATCAGCGACTGAACCTGAGCAGACAAACCCCCGTAAGCCTTTTCCCTGGATCTTTCCATGGCCTGAATGTGTTCATCATAACGATTGAGGGCTTCATGGAGGGGCAGAATACTGTCTTTGACGGCCTTTCCACGGGTGTCAAAATCTGTCTTTGCGGCATCGAGATATTTTGAAAATGTGGATTTGGCAAGGTCAATAAAAACCTGATTGTTTTCCCTGAGGGCGCCGGCAGAAAGGGCTTTATATGTTTCTGTCAGACTGGTTCGCAGATCCTGCAACAAGGACATTTTTTCGTCGAAAGAAGTTTTTTCCTTGTCAATGGTGGTTTTAAGGGCTGCAATCTGCTCCCTTAGATCGGAAATCGTTACCCGAAGATTCGAGAGCTCCTGCTCGCGCATTTTCAGGGTGTTTTGAAGTGACGCCATGTGTTCCAGTCTGCTCGAGGCGGCAGACCGTTCTTGTGACACTTGAAGCAATTGACCGGTTAAGGTCTTTATTTCTGTTTGAGCCCTAACAAACTGAACCCTGAAGTCTTCTATCTCATTATTTTTATTCTGGAGTGTTTCCAGGTGTGCGTCGACTTCTGTTTTGCTTTTTACAAGAGAAGGGGTCAGCCGGTATTTTGCAAAAAGCCACCCAATAAGAAGCCCGAGAAGGGAGCCTGCCGCTAAAGTGAGCGAGGCTTCTAATACCGACAGATTGACAGACATCATGTGCCCATATCAGGGGTTTTCCGGCGAACGAAATCACCGCTCTTGCCACCGGATTTTTTTAAGAGACAAATATTTGAAATATAAATATCTTTATCTAAAGACTTACACATATCGTAGATTGTCAGGGCTGAAATGGATACTGCCGTGAGCGCTTCCATCTCGATACCTGTTTGATCGACGATTCGCATCAGGGCCTCTATACGAATTTCATGTCTCTTCTTGTCCGGGAAGAAATCGATCTGCGCGTGGGTGATGTTGAGAGGGTGGCACATGGGAATAAGGGACGATGTTTTTTTGGCTGCCATAATACCGGCAATTCTGGCCGTTTCAAGTACGTTTCCCTTTTGGACCTTCTGGCTGATGATACGATCGAAAGTGTCTGGCTGCATGTGGACAACGGCCTGGGCCAGGGCTGAGCGACGCGATGGCTTTTTTTCGGTTACATCCACCATTCTGACCCGGCCCTTAACGTCGATATGTGAAAAATCAGACATCATATAACCTTACCTTTTGTGTAAACAGCTTGGTGAAAAGTGTTTCACATTTTTTTTAAATATTCTGTTTTTTGTGTAGCTGTCGATTTGATGGCATCCAAAGTACCCTGGAGGGTGCGGATCACGTTTTCCCTTATGTCACCCGCGACAACCAGATACATGACATCCTCCCCCACGGACAGTTTCTGGTTTTCCTGTATTTCCACCAGGATTTCAATGATACCAGGATCCTGTTTTCGTTCTTCAATAATACTGCGCAGCACCGCATGATCCACCTGTACGGTTAATCCTGTTACAGATTTGCCATTACGTGAGGTGCTCCGGACGATACCGTTGTGGCATAGAATCATACCGGCCTTTTTATAGTCCGGATGATTTTTTATTACACGAATTAGCTGTTTAATATCCATTTTGGTTGACTATCCTGTTTGCCTTTTCAAGGTCTTCCGGCGTGTTGATGTTAAAAAACGAGAGAAGACCGGGATCCATTTTGCGTAAAACAGTTTCCGGGACTTCTTTTACATTTAGCTTGTTGAAAAGATTGCGTATTTTTAAATTATTCTGCTCCAGGGCGGTTTGAACGGATTGAAAGCACCGCCGGGAATAAACAGCACACAGTGGTTCAATACCAACCTTTGTTCTAGGGATAACGACATCGACGCAGGAATCGACATGCTGAACAATGGCTTTTATCAGATCCATTTTCAAGAAAGGGGTGTCGCATGCCGCAATAAATGCATGGTCGGTTTTTGTATAAAACAAACCAGAGTGAATTCCGGTTAAGGAACTTCTTTTAGTATAGATATCCTTAACGACAATGGCATCCCATTCAAGATATGTTGTTGGGTGATTGGAAACCAGGATGATCTCGCTAAAGAGCTTTTCAAAAACGGTCATCATCCGTTCGATGATACGTTTGTCGCCGACAAGGAGGTTCGATTTTTCGACGTTGTTCAGTCTTTTGCTCTCGCCCCCGGCCAATATGATGCCAGTGAATGTTTGCTGTGTCATCGGAAAAAGTTCAAAGAAATTCCGCGAAACAATACGCTGAAATGGCACGATGCCGCTTTCACCTTAAGCGTTCTATATTTAAGTTTCGGTAAAAAGATTAAATGCCTGACCGAAAATCCACATTAAAAGACAACGGGTTTAAAATCAAGGCAATTTAAAATCGTTTCTACGATTTTATTTGTCAATTCATGAAGAGGTGGTTTATATTGAGACCGCGCAATAAGCCGGATTGGCGCTCCCGAAGAATGCGTCATCATAAAGGAGAAATAATGGGGACGAGAAAACATAAAAAAGGTACACTCAAAGAGCTTAAGATTGCTATCATATCGGTGTCAAGTACGCGAACGGTTGCCGAGGATGGCAGTGGCTTATGGATGAAGAAGGTGTCTGAAAAGGAAGGGCATACCGTTGTCCTCCATAGGGTTGTCTTGGATGACAAAAGAGACATTGCCGCAGCCTTGTTTGATGCCATCAATCTGTCGGGTGCCCAGGCGGTTTTGGTGACAGGGGGCACAGGCATCAGTAGTAAAGATGTGACCATTGAGGCGATAACACCCTTGTTTCAAAAGGAGCTTACGGCTTTTGGGCCTGTATTCGCACAATTGAGTTTGGAGAAAATTGATTCAGCTGCCATAATGTCCCGTGCAACCGCCGGGATTGTTGGCAGGACCGTGGTTTTTTGCATGCCCGGCAGTCTCAGGGCATGTAAGCTTGCTTGCAAGGCGCTGATTTTTCCGGAATTGGGGCATATCGTTAAACACATTTACCATGGATAAAAACTGTTATAGAGATTGTAATTTAATATTTATGCACTCTTAAAAAGTCAGATTTAGACGGTTTTGTAAAAAGTTCAAATTCAAGGCATGCAAATTTTGCTATCATGAGGCGTACTTACTGTACGTTGAATGAATGTGAAATGCAGCATAACGCCGAAGTTGGGCTTTATACGAAACCGTCAATAATAAAAAATGAAAAGTGTTGCACATTCCAAAACAAACCGACAATGGCTGACCGCTGTTGTGGCCAATCCTGATGGGGAGATCTTTGATCTTAAGGGATACGCCGCGGTGGGCATGTCAGGGACGGTCTTGAAACCCTTAAAGAAACGCGAAACAATAGAGATGCCTTTCGGCAGCGAGCTGATGCTTTTGCCAGACCGGACACCTGTACTGTATAGTGTACAAAATAAACAGTTTGAAGTGATGACGCACAATCCCTATCTTCCTTCAGAACGCATATACCCTGTTGCAGCTTTTAACTCTCCCGGGTATGTTGTCACACACATCAGCGGTTATCAGACCACCAAACACGCCAGACCTCTACCGCTATTTTCATATGGAGCGGTGGGATGGGATCAGGACAAGTTCCGATCTGCTGTTGTTTGTGTTGACCGGGAAAGACGCCAGGATCTACGGCTGATGAAGAAGCACCATGTCATTGCCGGTGTGGAAAGCATGCGAAAAGAACTTCCCGGCAACCGGCTAAGGGAGCATCTTGAGACCTGTGCGCTGACATATGGATGCCCTGCAGGGAAAAATTTTTTCCTGGGTCGTTATGAGGCACCCTTGCCAACCGCAACCAACTGTAATGCCCGGTGCCTGGGGTGTCTGTCTCTTCAAAAACAGGGTGAGATATCCTGCAGCCAGGAACGAATATTGTTTACACCGCGACCAGAGGAAATTGCAGCGGTCGCCTTGATCCATATCGAGCGTGTTGCAAAAGGCATTGTCAGCTTTGGTCAGGGCTGTGAAGGGGATCCTTTGCTGGCGACCCGGGTCATAGCGCCGGCTGTTCATCTGATTCGTTCTAAAACAGACCAGGGCACAATCCATGTGAATACCAACGGCAGCCTCACCAAAGAACTTGAACGGTTAATTTCAGCCGGCATCGACAGTGTTCGAATCAGTATCAACAGCTTCAGAAAAAGGTGGTATCATGCCTACTTTCAACCAAATGGTTATGATTTTTCCGATGTTATGAACAGTATTGGGCTATCTTTGGAGAGAGGCCTATATGTTTCGATCAACTATCTGAACATGCCCGGAATAACCGATACACCGGAAGAACTCGAAAGCCTAATTTCATTTTTAAATCGCTATCCGATTCACCGGATTCAATGGCGAAACCTGAACTTTGATCCCCTCCGTTATTATGACGTCATGCACCGTGCAGCCCCATCCAAAGAGGCCCTGGGTGTTCGATATCTGCTCAAATATATTCAAAAAAAATTTCCCGACCTGTCTTTTGGCTACTTTAATCCGCCCAAGGAGAAGTGGTGATTTATCAAAAGAACAGATCCAGAAGCGAGCCCATGAAGTGGATAGCAGCAAAAATTATTTTCGACCATGAGAACACACAACTTGCGACGGAATTGATTTCAGATGTGTTCTACGAACTTGGCCTGAAAGGTGTCGAGATCGAGGATCCGGATCTCACAACGCAAGAGGCGTGGGGCGAGGGTGCTTGTGCTGGATCTTTACAGCACGCCGTCATCGGGTTTTTTCCTGATACATCTCAAACGACCGACAAGTTAAATGAACTAGAAAAAAAAATTCAGTATTTGGAAAAAACTTTCGGGATCCATTGCCGTAAGGAATTCAAACAGATGGATGAAGAAGACTGGGCGGAGTCATGGAAAGCATTTTTCTGGCCACAACGTATAACTCCCAGGATAACGGTTAAACCGACCTGGCGGGATTACAATGCCGAATCAGATGAAATTGTACTGGAGATTGATCCAGGTATGGCATTTGGTACCGGAACACATCCGACGACAGCCTTATGCATTTCGCTCATAGAGAAATATCTCTCGACAGGAGCTATTTTCCTGGATATTGGAACAGGTTCGGGGATATTAATGGTTGCAGCCGCCAGGTTGGGAGCGGGCCGGCTTGTGGGTATTGATAATGACGAAATTGCCCTGAGCATAGCGGAAGAGAATCTTCAGTTAAACCACATCAGCCGACAATGTTATCAATTGAAGGCGGGCAACTTGACACATGGCATTGACGGTCGATTTGATATCATTGTGGCCAACATTTTGTCGGAAGTTATTTTAGAACTTCTTGGAACCGTTGATCAGTACATGCTGCCTGGGGGGGTGTTGCTCTGTTCAGGTATCTATAAAGACAATTGTGAAGATGTTTTGAAAAAAATGCGGCAACAGGGCCTGAAGATTTTAGAAGAACGACATGAGGACAGCTGGGTAGCGATCGCCTGCTCTTCATGAAAGATAATTTATCCGGAAACCCGGACCACCTCTGAGGCCGGCACGAACTGAATTTTCTGTTTCAAATCAGGCAGAACGGTCTTAAGCACCTGATAGGTTTTGGTATATGGGTGTGCAATCCCGATGGCCTCGCCATGTGTTGTCGCTATGCGAACAAGCTCGTAGAGTTGTTTTTTGATGAAGTCGCTATCTTGAAAATGATCGATAAAAACATCTCGTTCGCCAAAGGGGATCTGTAGCAGGCCTGCCGAAGGACGACAGATTGTTTTTTCTGTCGTTCGGCTGTCGATGAAAAAAAGATTGCGCTGTTTCAGAACTGAGAAAACCTGGCGCATTTGAGAGGCGTTTGAAGTCATTTTTGAGCCCATGTGGTTATTGACGCCTGAGACAAAAGGCATTTCCTCAAGGTTTTGAATAAGTTGCCGAACCAGTTCATCCGGTGTCATATTTGTCAGCAGTGTGCCCGGACCCGGGTTGATTCGTGGATACTCAAAAGGTTCCATGGGTTGGTGAAGCATGATTTCGACATGCTTCTTTTGGGCCTCAATAAGAATACTTTTTGTGAACGGGCTTTTGGGGAGTATCGAGAGGGTAATGGGCAGGTTTAAACTGAGAAACTTTTTTACGACTGCTCGATCATAACCAATATCATCGATAATAAGGGCAACGCGTGGTGACTTTTCAAGCGGTCTTGTTTTGGGCGGCTTTTTTTCTTTGGGCAGGGGGATATCTTTTTTGGGATATATTTCAAACCGAAAGTCCGGCATGTGATTCCGGCCTTTTTCAAAAGCTCCCCCAATCATTTTGACGGGACGCCTCTTTGAGAGGAGGTGGTGTGTCAGGATGCCCGTCAGAATGACAAGAGCGATCAATATGGTCAGACCGATCGGGATCTTTATAAACTGTCGAAACTGATTCTGTTTTTTAAGGGTTTTTCTTTTTTTTGCTTGAGCTTTTTTTTCAGGCCGCTTACTTGCCATTGCTTAAATCTTTAAAGATGTCATAGCTGACCAGGAGCTCCAGTGCGCGCATTACCTGGTTGTCATTCTGGATATTTTCCAGCAGTATCGCGTTTGGCTGCGGTAGATCTTCTTCTGGTTTGTCAATCTGGTTTGTCGTGTCTTTTAAGGGCTTGGCATCTAAATGATTTTTAAGATCTTTTTCTTTCAGCAGCCCATCTACAGGGTTGGGGGCATCGTTACTATCGGTACTTTTTTTGTGAATGATGATATCCGGTATGATACCGGTGGCCTGAATCGATTGCCCACTGGGTGTATAATACCTTGCGATGGTAAATTTAATGCCATAACCGTCTCTCAACGATTCAACCGTTTGAACGGAGCCCTTGCCAAATGTCTGTGTTCCCAATAACAACGCCCGTTGATGATCTTTTAATGCGCCAGCAACAATTTCTGAAGCACTGGCACTGCCGCCATTGATAAGAATGACGATGGGGTAGCTTTTCGGGGTGTCACTGGGATGTGCTTTAAAAACATTGTTGTGCTTATCGAGTCGCCCTTTGATCGTTAGAATGATTCCGTCTTCGATGAAAAGATCTGAAACAGAGATGGCCTGGGAGAGTATGCCGCCCGGGTTGTCTCTTAAATCGAGGACAAGTCCTTTTAGGGGGGTTGCGCTGCTTTCAAAATTTTTCAGAGCCGTCACAACGTCATCGGTGGTCTGCTCCCTGAAATTTGTAATCCGGACATATCCATAACCGGGTTCAATGCTGACGGATTTAACGCTTTCGATGGGAATGACATCCCGGACCAATGTAAATTCGATCGGTTCTTTTACGGCTTCTCTGATGATGGTTATAATGACCGTCGTTCCCTTGGGCCCTCTCATACGTTTAACAGCATCTCTCAATTCCGAGGTTATCACACCATCGACTTTCACGATCTTATCCATTGCCTTGACACCGGCTTCGTATGCAGGGGTACCCTCGATCGGTGAAACGACTGTGACAAAACTATCCCGCATAGTGACATGGATACCTATGCCGGTGAATTTTCCCTCGGTGTCGATCCGTAGTTCCTCATAAGCCTCCGGTGGCAGCAAGGCGGAGTGTGGGTCTAGGCTGCCCACCATTCCTTGAATGGCTTTTTCTATGAGGTCCTTTGATTCTACAGGATCCACATAGTTATTTTGTATAATTTCAATAACATCTGAAAATACTTTCAAACCCTTGTATGTTTCGTCGCTATCAGCGGAGAGCTTGTGGTAAAAACCTGCCCCTGCGGTTGAGAAAACAATGGTCACGACAAGAACGAGCCACAATTTTGTGCGGCCGTATCGGTTACCTGTCATTACAGCTCCTTTTATCCCTTGTTGATCCAGGGGGCCGGATCGATGGGTTTGCCATGATAGCGGACTTCGAAATGAAGCCCGGGCTTCGCCATGGAACCAGTATCGCCAACCGTGGCAATAACCTCCCCCGCCTCAACGGGATCTCCTTTTGTTTTAAAAAGCTCTTCGGCATGCGCATAGAGGGTGTAATAATGGTCTCCATGATCGATAATGATCATGTTGCCATAACCTTTGAACCAGCTGGCATAAAGGGTTATACCCTTGTATACGGCGAGTATGGGTTCCCCTCTTTCAGCACGGATATTTATACCGCTTCTGAAGTTAACGAGGTTGAACTCGGTGTTTGTGTAAGACCCGAATAACTCAACTATCTTACCGTTTACCGGCATGATTAGCAACCCTTTTAAGTCTGTAAAGCTATGTGGTGATGAATCAGCGTAGGGGTGTTTCCCAGGGTTTTCCTTTTTAAAATCGATGAAAGTTGTGTCCAAGGCTTCTGCTGATTGCTTCAAAGATTCAATCGCCGCCAGAGTCAACGCTTTTTTGTTGCGAATTTTATTCAGTAGCTGAGCTCTTTTTTGTCGTTTCTGGGTCATCTCCTGAATTTGAGTATTCAATCGTTTTTCGAGAGCATTCTTTTTCTTCTTTTGTGCATCCAGATTTTGACGAACCAAAGAAAGTTCGTTCTGGTTCTTCTGCAGCATTTCGAGAACCATTTCATCCTGACGCAAGATTTTTTCCAATGCGATTTTTCGATGAAAAAAATCATATAGCGAGTCTGTAGAAGCCAGGATATTGAATTTTCCGAGCTGATTCAATTTGTAAAGGGCAACGATGCGCTGGGAGGCATATTTTTCATTTTTCATTATTTTTTTTGAAAGTCCCTTGGATCTGCCCCTGTTTTCATTTATCAGCTGATCTATCTTGAGGATGTCTTTTTGAATAAGAAAAACCGTCTGTCTGGCATCATTGAGGCTAAAGTTCAGGTTTTCCAGTTCCGAAATAATCTTGGTTTCTTTTTCTGTAATCGATACGATTTCTTTTTTGTGGGTCTCGATCTCTTCGGGCTGCACCAAAATAGGGCTGAAAAATAAACAGGCCATCAAGAGAAAGGAAAGCACCAGGATTTTCATCGTTGGACGGAGTGCGAGATACCAGACTTGTAAAATGTGTATAGGAAAGAAATGCATTAGTTTTTTAAAAACTGTTTAAGAGACAGATAACAACCGATCCACCCTATCAACATGCTGCCGCCGACAAAAAGGAAAAATTGCCCGATGGAGAGGAACTTGATCTCCAGCAAACCCAGTGATAAACTGGCGTGAAATTTTGACAACACAAATTGATAAACGGCAAACAGGGCCACCAGCCCGACGATTCCACCAAGGGCGCTGAGAATGAGCCCCTCGATATAAAAGGGTGCCTTGATGAAGCGGTCATTCGAGCCAACCAGTCGCATGATTTCGATTTCTTCTTTTCTGGAGTACAGAACGAGTCGGATGGTGTTTGCGATGATGAAAAGGGTTGCAATTAAAAAAAGTCCTCCCATGGCATATCCGATGAATTTGAAAATATTGATGATATGAGAGAATTTTGCAATCCAGTGCTGACCATATTCTACTTCTTCCACCTGGGGCAGTGATTTGATTTCTTCGGCAAGTGCCGCTACTTTTTCCAAATCACGCGATGCATCGATGATGCGAACTTCAAACGTATCCGGTAAGGGATTTTGCTTGAGATTTTCAAGCAGGGAAGAATGGTGTCCCATCTGGTCCTTCAGGCGTTTGAGCGCGGTCACCTTGGAGATAAAGTGGATTTCCTGCACGTTTTCCAACTGCTGAATCTGGTAGCGCAGGTCCAGTCGTTTGGCTTCGGTTGCTTGTGGTTCCAGATATACAAGGACACGGATTCCTTTTCTCCATGAATCCAATAAGGCGTTGGTATTAATAAAGAAAAGAGCAAAAGAGCTGACAATCAAGACTGAAAGGCCAATGGTCACGATGGTTACAGAGTTTAGAAATCGGTTGCTCAGGATGTCTTGCAAGGCTTTTTTAAGGAAAAGCGTTATCATATTTTCTCGCTTAGGATACAGACAGCTTAAACCTGGAGATGCCCCTGCTTCAGATAGATTATGCGATGCTTGGTATTACGAATCAACCCTGTATCATGTGTCGCAAAGAGGACTGTCGCTCCCCGGCTATGGAATGTTGTAAGGAGTTCGAAAATATTTTCCGCTGCATCTGCGTCGAGACTTCCGGTCGGTTCATCGGCCAGAATTATTTTGGGTTCGCCGACAACAGCCCGGGCAATGGCAACTTTTTGCTGCTCTCCACCCGATAGACCCAGAGGAAAAGATCGTTGCCGGTCTTCCATTCCAACAATCCGTAAAACGCTATTGACCTTTTTCTGTATGAACCGTTGGCTCAAACCCCTTGCCTCGAGTACGAGAGCGACATTTTGAAATACTGTTTTTCCTGGAATCAGTTTGTAATCTTGAAAGATGATACCCAGTTTTCTTCTCAGGACGTGCGCGCGATTTTTTGATATTCTGGCCAGATTCATGCCATCGATCAACACCTGGCCTTCTGTTATGTTTTCCCCAAGGTATAGAAGTTTTAACAGGGTGGATTTTCCTGCGCCACTGGGACCGGTAAAAAAAACGAACTCGTTCTTGAATATATTTAAGGTAATATGATTCAGAGCGGGTTTTGAGCCATAGTGCTTGCTGACATTGAAAATACGAATCAGCGCAGTGTTCGCAGTTTTCATTCAAAAAAATCCTGGCCCATCTCTCGATACAAAGAGGCTTTGGCAATTTGGAAATCATACAATGCGCGGTAATAGTTGTTCATGGTTCTAAAATAGAGCGTTTGTGCCGTAAGAACATCGGTGGATGTCGCAACCTGTTCTTTGTAACGCTCTTCGTTGATCCGAACATTTTCTTTGGCCTGCTCAATGGCGGTCTCGACGGTGATAATATTTTTCTCTGATGTCTGCATCTGTAGATAGGCCTGCGTAACACCGAACTGGATGCTATCTTCTATTTTTGAACGGTTCAACATTGCCTGAGAGCGACGACTCTTCTTTTCCATGGTACCAGAGGATGTTTTCCCCCAGTCCCAGACATCCCATGATGCAACAGCGCTGATATCCCACGTGTCCTTATCTCCAATGTCTTCACCACCATCGACATACCATTTATCTCCAATCCTGTAGTAACTACCCTGCAGGTTAACTGTCGGATAATAGCTTCTTTTCGCAAGCAGAATATCTTTTTCTGCCATTTCAATTTCAATCTCAGACATCTTGAGCTCAATCCGTTTTTCCAACGCGGTCTTGATACAGAAATCAAGATCAAACTCAAAAGGTTTGTAGTCAAGCATGTCGACTATTTCAACGGATTGGTGAATGGGTCGTCGCAACAGGACGTTCAGATAGGCTCTGGCGATGTCCAGATTGCTCCTGGTGCGAACAACCTCCTGCGTTGCACCTGCCAGCAGAACCTGAGATTCTAACAGGTCATTTAAAGGAGACATACCTACCTGGTAGAAGTTGTTCACAACATCCGTCTGAGCACTGACCTGATTGACCGTTTCTTTGGAAACACCCAGAAGTTTTTCAGCCTTTAGAATTTCAAAATACGCTTTAGTCGCTTCGAGTGCCACGTTTTGCCTGACTCGTTTTTTATTTGACATTGTCAGGTCAAGGTTCAGTTCCGCCATTTTATACTGATTGGTAATGGAAAAACCACTGAACAAAGGTTGGGTTATGGACGCGACCAGCGAGTATCTGTCTTTAGGGACAGTGATACCTACAAAAGGACTCGTGACTTCCCTTTCGTTACGCTTATACTGGTATGTTGCGTTGAGAGTTGGATAAAAATTCGTTCGGCTTCTCTTTTTTGCATATTCTGCGGCTTCGGTCTCCTTGCTCGAAGTTTTTACGTCGAGATTGGCTTCCAGGGCAATTTGGACAACCTGCTGCAGAGACAGCGGGGAGGACTTCACTTCTTCTGCCGTTAACGGACCTTGAACCCAGAAGAATGTAATCAAAAAACAATACAAACAGGCTTTGAGGAACTTTTTTCCTGACATCATTTTAGATATCCTGACTCTCAGTGGCATGATTTTGATTTGACCCAGTCTCAAATAATTGCTAAAAGATTCCAAGGGTGAAGGAGTGCTGTCTCCAGTTTTCCTTTCCCAGGGCCTCCACTGAAACCCATTGAATCGCTTCTTCCGTTTTGGTGGAGGTTTTTTTTTACCCGAAAGATGACATTAAATCAACTGTTTCTTGTAGTAGCCGCGGTATGGAGTCATCTGGTTTTCAATCCGGAAACAGGTAAGGAGAATCCAACAATGAAAAATGAGCTCATGGACCTTCTGTGTAAAAAATCTTTCAAGTATCATGATGAACCTGTTTTTAAGCTGGCTTCCGGCCAGATGAGCCGGTTTTATATCAACTGTAGACCGGTAACACTTGATTCCCGCGGCCTGTTTCTCGTGGGACATCTGATGTTTCAGGCTATTAGGGATCTTGATGTGAAAGGTATCGGGGGATTAACTTTTGGCGCTGACCCGATAGCAGTGGCTACCGCCTATACATCCGAGCTTAAAGGAAAACCCGTTAAGGCTTTTTCCATTCGAAAAAATCAGAAAGATCACGGGGTTATCCAGTGGATTGAGGGTGATTTGAACCCTGGTGACCGGGTCGTTATCATCGATGACGTTGCAACGACAGGTGGTTCGACCATCAAGGCGATTGAACGGGCTGCGTCAGAGGGACTGGATGTCATCAAAGCCGTTATTCTGGTAGACAGGCAGGAAGGTGGTATCGAGAATATACGCAAGTATGTGCCGGACGTGTCCGCGGTCATTTTGCGTGATGAGTTGATCCGGCACCGGGAAACTACGAAATAATAGCAGTTTATTGAAAGGAATAGATCTATCAGGGAATATATGTGGCGCAGGCATCTTCGGATTCCCAGGTTCGGACGCGGGAAACACGAATTCCCGGATCAGAGATTCTTTCCTGCATCGACTCGGCAATGTGCCTGGCAATGTTTTCTGAGGAAGAATTTTTACCCTGAAAGCACTCTAAGTCGTTAAGAAATGTGTGGTCCAGGGTCTTGACGATATCTGTCAGGTGTTTTTTGATTTCGCCGAAATCAATCACCACGCCAGCATCGTTCAATTTTTCACCGGCAATAAAGACTTCAATCTTCCAGTTATGTCCGTGTAGATTTTCACATTTTTTTGAGACCATCTCTAATTGATGGGCTGCAGCAAAGTGGTTAACAACTTTTAATTCATACATGAGTGTCACCAATCAATTCTAATGGGTTGCGCTTTCCGGCTCTCCCTTGAATAAATTTTTTATTTTATTGGAGATTTTATTGGATTCCAGTTTTGCGAATTCTTTTAAAAGTTTTTCCTGTTTTTTATTCAGGTTGGTGGGGGTTTTCATGGATACCTGAATGATCTGATCACCACGTCTGCCGTTTCTCAGGGAAGCGATGCCTTCTCCTGAAAAACGAAAGATATCGCCAGGTTGCGTACCCTTTGGTATCTTTAAGGTTTTTTTACTGACCAGTGTCGGTATTTCTATTTCATCTCCCAATGCTGCCTGTACAAAGGAGATGGGGATCTCGCATATCAGATCTGAATTGTTTCTGGCAAAGAAATCATGCGATTCGACATGGATGAAAATATAGAGATCGCCTGGACGGCCTCCGTTGCCTCCTGCTTCACCTTCACCATTTAAACGAAGCCTGCTGCCGGTATCAACACCTCCCGGAATTTTGACGGAGACGGTTTTCTTGATTTTCAGATGGCCGGACCCCCTGCAGTTTTTACAAGGGGACGTGATGGTCTGCCCACTCCCGCTGCATTGTGAGCAGGTAGTTCTGACGGTGAAAAAACCCTGGCTTCTAGATACCTGCCCCAGTCCGTTACACTGTTCGCATGTTTCCGGATAGGTTCCCGGTTCACTGGCACTTCCTTCACAAACCGAACAGGTTTCCACTTTTTCTACGTCAACGGTCGTTTCCGTGCCGAATGCTGCATCCATGAAAGAAAGACCGAGATCGTAGCGGAGGTCATTACCCCTCCGGGACCTGCTGTGTCCGGAACGCTGGCCTGAACCAAAGCCGAAAAAATCCTCAAAAATATCACCAAAGCTCGAAAAAATATCTTCAAATCCGCCAAAACCTGAAAATCCGGATCCCTCCAGGCCTTGATGGCCGTATTGATCATAGATTTTTCGTTTTTGGTCGTCCCGGAGGACGGCATAGGCCTCTGCGGCCTCCTTGAAACTTTCTTCGGCATTTTTATTCCCCGGATTCTTGTCCGGGTGGAATTTTATTGCCTGCTTTCGATAGGCTGTCTTGATCTCCGCTTCTGAAGCGTTTCGGTCGACGTCTAAAATTTCGTAGTAATCTCTCTTGTTCTGCATGGATAACCTGTTTGATGAATGGAATATGACCGTAACAATTGGCCATAAAAATAATGCAGTATGACGTCTTGTCAATGCATGATGGTTACTTCGGAAAGGATTCGGGGTGCAGAAGCGATATAACCGGTATCAAGAGGAATGCTATAGGGAAAACCTGCTTTCCCCCAAGGTTGCATAAACAACGACAGCTTCACCCGTGACGCCTTGGCTCTGAAGCCCTCCGGCTTTTGCAACATTGGGGTTTAGTCGACAAAAGATCTTCGGAAACGTGTATCTTTTTGCCACTTGGTGTCGTCTCTATTAGGATATTCAATGTTATAGTGAAGTCCACGGCTTTCTTTCCGGTAGGAAGCACATTTGATGATCAGTTCTGCAACGGTTGCGATATTCCTGAGTTCTACCAGACCGGATTCAACCTTAAAATTCCAATAATATTCCTGGATCTCGTTTTGAATGATATCGATTCGCCGCTTAGCTCTGGCAAGGCGTTTGTTGGAGCGGACAATACCAACATAATTCCACATGAGTCGTCTGATTTCGTCCCAGTTGTGAGAAACCATAATGACTTCGTCGCTGTCGGTTGTGCCTGTGTCATCCCAATCTGGGACCTCCGGTAGTGATTTGAATTTACCTTCTTTGAGGTCCTTAACGGCCTGTATGGATGCATTGGTGGCATAGACAACCGCCTCGATCAATGAGTTGCTGGCAAGCCTGTTTGCACCATGAAGCCCGGTACAGGCGGTTTCTCCGAGGGCATAAAGATTCTGGATATCGGTTCTGGCAAAAAGGTCGGTGGCGATTCCACCACACATATAGTGCTCTGCGGGAACCACTGGAAGCGGCTCTTTTGTCATGTCATATCCGAAGCTTAAGCATTTCTGGTAGATGTTCGGAAAGCGGTTGCGAACAAAATCAGAATCTTGGTGGGAAATATCTAAAAACACGGAATCATCGCCGCTTTTTTTCAATTCTCTATCAATGGCACGGGCAACGACATCTCTGCATGCAAGATCTTTTTGTGGGTCGTATTTCTGCATGAAAGGATTCCCATGCTCGTCAATTAAAATACCCCCCTCTCCCCGAACGGCTTCAGAGACAAGAAAATTTTTTGCATCCGGGTGATAAAGACAGGTTGGGTGAAACTGGACAAATTCCAGGTTTGCCAGGGTCGCACCGGCACGGTATGCCATGGCGATGCCATCCCCGGTAGCCACATCCGGGTTACTGGTGTAAAGATACACCTTTCCGACACCACCGGTGGCGAGCAGCGTGATGTTGGCGCTGAACGAAAGCACACGACCCGTTTTTCTGTCGAGGACATAGGCGCCGCCGCAGTAATCTTCATGCGCGGTGGTAATAAGACCTCTTTTCATACTCGTTGATAGAGTGATGAGATCGATGGCAATGTGATTTTCAAATAATGTTATGTTATCAATACGTTGTAGGTGTGAGACAAGAACGCGTTCAATTTCTTTGCCTGTCATGTCTTCAGCGTGGACGATTCTGTTCTGAGAATGACCCCCTTCGCGACCTAAATCGAGCTGGTTTGGTACGTCATGATGGTGCGGTTGTTTTCTAACATTGAATTTAACACCGAGTTGAATCAGTTCATTGATGCGGTCTGGTCCGTTCTTAACCACGGTTTCAACGACATCCGGGTGACACAGACCGTCCCCTGAGGCCAGGGTGTCCTTGATGTGAAGGTCAAAGGAGTCAAGTTCATCAAAAACAGATGCAATACCCCCTTGAGCACGGCTGGTATTGCCGTCCATTACTTTTTTTTTCGTGATAACTGCGACGGATCCGAATTTAGCAACTTTCAGGGCAAAGGTCAGGCCTGCGATACCACTGCCGATGACCAGGAAATCATAAGAGTTTTTCATTCAACATCTCGTTTTTCTGTAGTTTTTTATGCCTCTGTCACAACAGGGATGAATGCTGTTTTTGTTTTCTTGAGCTAAAACCTATGATGAAGCCGAACAGGAGAACCCCGGCACCGGCCAGAAACCACCGTATGTATTGTTTTTTCAACGTGCTGGTCAAGTCTTGATCGAGTGCATTGGCTTTCTGTGTCTGCGTTGAGAGTCGTTTAACGGTCTTATCGTGCCTGGCTTTGAGTTCCAGGAATCCAACGGCATCTTTTTTCAGCTTTTCATAAGACTGTTTTGTCTTTACCAGCTCCTGTCGGGTCTTCTTCAGGTCCATCGCAAGTTTCGTTTTGTCAGTTTCAATCTGCTGATTGGTCTTTTGCAGGACTTCCTGTTCTGCTTTCAATTCTTCAAGGGCTTGACCAATGTCTTTGATTCTTATCCGACAGGGAATCTCCGCTGAAAGGTATCGCTGCAGAACCCATCCCTCCTTTCCATTCTGAAGGCTTACTTTCGCCCACTCTCCTTCAGGCTGAAGAAACGCCACCGCTTGGCCGCTGCGCAATAGAGATAAAATTTTTCGATCATTTCCAGGGCCTGTTCGAAATGTGATTTGCATTTTGTCCGTCACATACCGGGTTTCGGCTTGTGCCATGGTCGTAACAAAAAAGAGAGTGACAACTCCCGCGATAAGTAGACGACATATTGATTGTTTCATAAGAATTTGTCTCCAAAATGCGTGGCAACAAGAGAGAATAGGATTGGTGTTGCCAGCTTGTATAATCTGATTTTGACATTATCTTAACAGTCAGTAGCTATTTTGTGTTGAACGATCGGATCTGTCAATAAATTCTTTTATTACCTCAAGACATATGATAATTTCAAATATTTGCTGGGAACGACCCGGACAATACTGTTTCGTAAAAGGGATTTCTTCATTTATGATAGCATTTGACCTGCAGTGTGAGAAAGGGCATGCTTTCGAAGGTTGGTTCGAAGACAGCCATGCCTATGATTCGCAAAAAAAGAAAGGACTTATTACCTGTCCGTCATGCAACAGTACCGCTATTTCTAAACTTCCCTCCACATTTGCCATCAAAGGATCTCAAGCGTTGACGAACCCGATGGATAAGCAGATCGATTTAAAAAGAATAAGCAATGAAATCAGCGAGTATGTAAACAAAAATTTTGATAATGTGGGATGTGAGTTTGCAAAAGAAGCGTTGAAAATGCACTATGGTGTTACAGAGTCTCGAAATATCAGAGGTGTCAGCACAAAGGAAGAAGAAAAAATTTTATCAAAGGAAGGCATTCAATTTTTCAAAGTACCGGTGGCCGTGCCGGCCGATCCGGATTCAGAAGATTCATGATGGGAATCCGGATTGATGACACCGTTTCTGTCGATAAAAAGCAGTTTTTTTATTTCGCCTATTCCGCTACAATAAAGACATCCTTGAAGCCCTGCTGGATAAGGGATTTTTCATATTCGACAGCCTGCTCTAGAGAAGATGCCCTACCCACCCGAACCCGGTAAAGTATTTCCAGTCCATTATCATATTCGGAGACGTGCGCGTTCTTGTAGGTTTGATCCAGCGTTTCTTTCAATCGAAGGGCGTTCTGCTTGTCACTGAAGGCGCCGATTTGAAATGTAAAATTCCCTCTGTAGTAGTCCACGGGGTTATGTTCAGGGTTTTTTTTGCTCTTGGGTGTTTGACGATTGGCCTGTTCCAATGCAACGATGACAACAGGTGCGATTCCCGATGTTGCGATGTCAATTTTTTTAGCTGCCGTGTAAGAAAGGTCGATAATTCGGCCTTGTATAAAAGGCCCCCTGTCGTTAATTCTTACCGTGACTTCGGTTCCGTTATCGAGATTTTTGACATGTACATAGGTTCCAAGGGGCAGCGTCTTATGTGCTGCTGTCATGGCGTACATATCGTAGGTCTCGCCGTTTGATGTTTTTCTTCCGTGAAATTTCTTGCCATACCAGGATGCGATACCACGCTGCTGAAACCCGTTGGCATGCGATACGGGTTGGTACCACTTGCCGGCAACTCTATATGGCTTTGGCTTTCCAGGGGTTTGGGTTGGTGCCGTTGGTGTTGTGGTACACCCGACCACGATCAATGCAGTTAACCACCCTATCCAGAAAAGAGGGTTGGCAATTTTTAGATGGAAGAAGTGTTTTTTTTTCGGCATAGGTGGCTATTCCATGGCCAGTTTCAAGACATCTTTCATTTTATCGACAAAATGAAAACGGATTTCCTTTTGAATTTTTTTGGGAATATCCACAAGGTCTTTTTCATTTGAAAGGGGCAGGATCAGTATCTTTATTCCGGATCTATGTGCGGCCAGAACCTTTTCCTTGATACCACCGACCGGCAGTACCTGCCCCCGTAGGGTAATTTCGCCGGTCATGGCAAGGTTCTTGCGGATAATTTTATTTGTCAACAATGACGTCAGGGCTGTCAGCATGGTTACACCCGCGGAAGGGCCGTCCTTTGGTATGGCGCCGGCGGGAACATGAATGTGAATGTCACGTTTTTCAAAAAAATCTTCCTCTATTCCCAGGGAATCAGCATTTGCCCGTATAAAACTCAGGGCGGTTGTTGCTGATTCTTTCATGACATCACCGAGTTGACCGGTCAGGGTAAGCCCTTTTTGACCCTTCATGGCAGTGGCTTCGATAAAAAGCAGCTCCCCGCCAAACGGTGTCCATGCAAGCCCCATGGCGATTCCAGGTGTTGAAATCCTTGCTTTTACTTCCGAGGTAAATCGGACAGGGCCGAGAAATTTTGAGATGTTGACGACTTTAATGGAGGCGGACTGGATTTCCTCCTCTGCAACTTTGCTGGCCACACCCCGGCAGATGGTGGCGATTTCCCGCTCAAGATTTCTCAGGCCGGCCTCTCTTGTGTATCCGGCGACAATCTGCCTGACAGCCCCCTTGGTAAAAGAAATTTGATCCGACTTTAGACCATGCGCCTTTCGTTGTCTGGGAATAAGGTGTCTGTTAGCAATCTTTAGTTTTTCATCCAGGGTGTATCCAAGAAGCTGAAGAACCTCCATTCTGTCTCGTAACGCCGGTGGGATCGTGTCGAGGATGTTGGCTGTAGTGATGAACATAACACCAGACAGGTCAAATGGAACATCTAGATAATGATCTGAAAAAGAAAAATTTTGCTCCGGATCAAGCACCTCCAGCAAAGCCGATGAAGGGTCACCGCGAAAATCACTGCCGACCTTGTCAATTTCATCCAGCATAAAGACCGGATTGTTAGATTCTGCTCTTCGGATACCTTGAATAATCCGGCCCGGTAAGGCCCCGATATAGGTTCGGCGGTGTCCCCGGATCTCTGCTTCATCCCGAACCCCACCCAAAGAAAGACGGATAAACTTGCGCCCCAGAGCCCGGGCTATAGAGTTTCCTAGAGATGTTTTTCCAGTTCCCGGTGGACCGGAAAAACAAAGTATGGGGCCCTTGGAATCAGGCTTTAGTTTACGGACGGCCAGATATTCGATGATGCGATTCTTGGCTTTTTCCAACCCGAAATGATCTTCATCAAGGATTTTGCGCGCTGATTTTATATCCAGATTATCTTTGGTGCTTTCTTGCCATGGCAGGGATGTCATCCAGTCGAGATAGGTAGATGCCACTGTATACTCGGCCGAAGACGGGTGCATCCTGGATAATCGATTGAGTTCTCGCTCAGCCTCATTTTTTGCTTCATCAGGAAGGCCATTTTCCGCTATCTTGGTCCGATATTCTTCCACCTCTACCTTCGATTCATCTTGTTCACCTAATTCTTCTTTTATGGCTTTCAGCTGCTGTCGAAGATAATACTGTCTTTGGCTTTTATCCATGTCGCCTTTAACCTGGGATTGTATTTTATTCCCGAGTTCAAGAATTTCCAATTGATGGTTAATCAGCCTGGTAACTTCCTTTAAACGCTTTTTGACATTGTCGATTTCAAGAACGTTCTGTTTTTCTTCGACAGAGGCATTGATGCTGGAGGTTACCATGTTTGATAAAATGCCCGGTTCTTGAATTGATTTTGCCATGGAACTGATTTCCTGGGGAAGAACCGGCGAAAGGTCTACAACTTTGGTAAAGAGATGGATGATATTGGTCATCAACGCTTCGGTTTGCGTGTCGTTGGTTTCTTTTTCCAGGAGATGCTCTAATGTTCCCACCAGATAGGGCTTATCTTCCAGGTAGTTCTTTATCTTAAAACGGCCGAGCCCCTGCACCAGAATCTGAGATTTGTTGTCTTCTGTTTTTGCCATTTTGAGAATAAGGGCACTGGTGCCGATACCATACAGGTTCTCCGTGGAGGAGGTTTTTTCCCCAGGAGGGGTTTTTGATACCAAAAGGCCGATGATACGATTGTTTGACATGGCGTCATCGATCAATTGAACGGACTCTTTTTGCATGACCACCAGGGGCAGGACCATTTTCGGGAAAAGAACGGTGTCGAATAACGGCAGAATCGGCAGTTGCTCAGGAAGTTCTTTTATATCGACGTCAAAGCTTGGTTTTTGGTCAGTCATCATTAACCCTCCAGCAAGAAACTTTGTTGCAATAAAATGCCATTATCTTCAAAGGTTAACTTCTTTCAGAAATGGGGATTTTATAGGCCTTATTAATATCCAGTTTGACCAGTCGAATTTCCAGAAAACCATTGGTATAAGATGTTGATACAATTTCAGTGTCGATGGGTACCGGGAGATAAAGCACTCTTTCAAAATTACCGTACTGAATTTCCGCGAGACGGTAAGTGGCGTTGTCAATACGCGGGAGCTCCGAGCGTTTCCCCGTAAGTTTTATGGCCCGGTGGCTGACCTCTACGGCTAGGTTTTCTATATCAACGCCAGCGACCTCAGCCCGAACGATAATCTCTTCTTCGGTTTCGTAGATATCAATCTGAGGATGCCAGGTACGTTCATTAAGGGAAAACGTAGGATTCATGGAGCGAAAAACATCTTCGATAGACCTCTCGATTTTTGAATGAAGCTTATCAACATCATTACAAAAGCGTATTTTTATATAGTCCATATCCGACTCCTGTTTACAGTTTGCAAGGAGACCTTTCCATACCTACCTTAATTGACCTATATAATTAACAGTAACCTGGATTTTTGTAAAGTAAAGATAGAATTTGCGCTTTATGAGTAAGTTACCTATGATTGCATGATGGCTGATTACCCAAAGGATTCTTTCAGAGGAACCATTTCTTTACAGTATTTTATCTACTTTGCCGTGTTAGGTGTTTTTCTGCCTTATTTCAATTTATACTGCCACCATCTTGGATTTAGCGGTATTCAAATCGGTGCGCTGTCTTCTATGCGGTCTGTTCTTCTGGTAATTTTTACAATCTTGTGGAGTGGTATTGCAGACAGGTATCAAATTAGAAAATCCATTTTTATCGGTTGCAGTTTTACCGGCACCGTTGTCTGGGCGTTCTTTTTTTTCCACGATAAATTTTTAATGATATTGATAGTTACAGGTGTTTATTCAATTTTTAATGCACCGATCATATCATTTCTGGAGGCAATGACCATTGAGGTTCTGGGCAAGGAAAAAAGCAGTTATGGTACTATCAGAGCCTGGGGCTCTATCGCTTTCATCACCATGGTCCTATGTATGGGCTATCTCATTGATGTGCTTTCAATCCGAATCATTCTGCTGGCTGTTTTCATCGGGTCAATTCTCCAGACCGGGTTTTCCTTGCGAATGCCGCATGTGTACAGACCCAGAACAGGCGATTTCCGGTTAAATGCAGGACGTTTCTTTCGAAAACGTGTGATTGTCTTTTTATTGTGCGCATTTTTGATGTTGATGAGCCACGGCGCCTATTATGGATTTTTTTCGATACACCTTGAAAAACTTGGCTATGACAGCACTTTTATAGGGATGGCCTGGGCGTTGGCGTCCATTGCTGAGATAGTGGTAATGGTCCGCTCAAAGTGGATTTTCAGTAGATTGTCTTACGAAAACGTTCTGATTTTTTCTTTTGTGGTGGCAACGATTAGGTGGTTCTTGTCAGGCCTTGCTATATCCCCTTATTGGATTTTACTACTACAGATAACCCATTTTGTGACGTATGGGTTGTTCCACATGGCAAGTATTCTTTATATGGATTCGTTATCGCCCGATGATACAAAAACGTTTGGCCAGGCGGTGAACAATGCGACAACTTATGGGTTGGGGCTGATGGTTGGGTTTTTTGTCAGTGGATTCTTATATGAGCACACCAGCGCGGAGGCCATGTTTTTCGTCAGCGCTCTGCTTTCCATGGCTGCAGGCCTTGTCTTTGCAGTATATACAAAATGTTCAGGCTAATCGTTTTTACCTGGAAAAACCAGGTGGCGTATCCAGTGAAGCAAACTGTTTTTTCCAAGAAGAACGCGATCAAAGCGATCAAACTCTTGAAATAGTTTCTCTGGGTTTTTGAAAAAATGGGCCCTTGTAATTATTTTTTCATTGGGATCGAGATGCTTGACGATTCTGGCAGGATTGCCCGCCGAAATACAACCGGGTGGAATATCGCTTACCACCACGGCACCGGCACCAACAATGCTGTTTTCTCCAATAGAGACACCCTTGCAGACAATGGCACCCTCCCCCACCCAAACATTGTTCGCAATGTCGACAGGGGCTGTTTTTCCCATGCTGATCCGGTTATAGATGTCGTGCCAGTCTGAATCGGCAATATAGGAATTGCTTGCAATCATACAATTGTCGCCGATACTGATGCGTTCGGCCGATCCGATACGGACCCCGGGGCAGATCATACAGTGATCTCCCATGTGGATGGAGCCTTTGTCTGCGCTGTTCGACCATACGGAAATTCTGATTTTATTATCCGAAGAAGCTATCAGGGTCGCGTATTTTCCAATATGAATAGGTGCGCCGAAAACTTTGACATGCCAGGGCTTCATAAATGTAAAGCCCATTCCTAAAGAGGATAGTTGTGGTTTGATGAAGTGCTTTACGTATAGATCCTGAATCCGTGTGTGAAGCTTTTTTAAATAATAGGGTCTGTGGTCTTTTCTCACGGGGTGTAATCCTGAAAGAAGCGTTTGATTGATTTATTCCGCAGAGAGTGGCCTTCTTCTGTGTATCCTTTTTCCGGCACGCTTACCTGGTTAGCTGAATAAATGGAAGCGTGCTCCAAAATCGATGATTGAAAAGGTGGCTGGCCGGTGTCATCTGGTATAGTGCATCGGCAGCCATAAGGACAACGGCGTTGCTCCAGGCAATTTTATCCTCAGGCCAGAGAATGATATCGGGGTAGGTAAACCCGCACCAATAGGAACCATCATCGAATTTTCTGTCGCAAATCCAATTGAACACGATTCGTGAAAGATCGACATTACCCATGGCGGTCAGCGCCAGCGACAACTCTGATGTTTCGGCAATTGTCACCCAGGGCTCGTCGGATACGCACCTTACACCCTGGCTCCTGATGACAAACTTTTTCCAATAGGTGTCAAGTCGCTTTTGCGCTTCGTCACCAGTGATGCAGCCTGAAAGTATGGGATAGAACCAGTCCATGGAAAATCGAGACTTGGCCATATTGAACAAATAGGTTTTATTCCTGATAGCATCGCCTAACCTGAGCAAAGCTGATTGCCAATCCGGTCTTGAACGGCCCAGTATACTGGCAATATGTAGTGCACATTTAAGGCTCATGAAAATTGAACTGGCACCTGTGAGAAGGGCCATTTTATCGACGTTTTCTTCGGGGCTGATGGCCCAGTAAATTTCACCGTTGGGTGTCTGGAGACTGAGTGCAAACGCAATGCCGCCACACATGGGTTGCCACATGGTTTTCAGAAATGCTGTATCACCGGTCATAAGATAATAATGAAACAGACCGACTGCCAGATAAGAGGACATGTTGCTCTCTCTGGTTCTATCTTCTGGAATGCTGTTAATATAGGATGAATACCAGCTGCCGTCATTTAGTTGCATGTCTGCCAGCCATCGATAAGCCTGTCTCGCTTCCTCAAAACGTCCCCCGATGGAAAGCCCTATTGCCGATTCAATGTGGTCCCAGGGATCTGTTTTGGCGCCTGGGTTCCATGGAATTTCACCGTTTTCTCGCTGAGTATTGGCGATTAATGTTGTAATCGCTTCAACATCAATGGCCGATTCTGCCTGTTTTTTTAACGCATTTAAATTCATTTAATGCCTAAGCAGATAATATTATTAATATTTATTGATATTATCACTAACGATCGATTCTAATTTACATGTGGCTGATAATCTGCCATGTATATATTTTCAATTAAATCTGAATATCAGGTACAAAATTTGAATGTATACTTTTAATTTGGTGTTCACGCAAGTGAATTCGCTTTATCAATAGTTGAAAAATTGCTATTTGAAATAGATGGTGCCCTTTAATGGGCACTTCATGTTGTTAGAGATGTATTTTTAGATGATGCAATCGTATATAACATATTATTAAAGATGGATAAAATGAATCAAACAACTGGAAAATCAAAACTTCTCAGACTGATATGGGGATTACTTCCCTGGGTAATTGTTCTGTGTATTGTTGTCTTTATTTTCAGCCTTTACCAGGACATTAAGACAGAGCGTTCGAAGCTGGAAAAAGCCAGACAGGAAGCCATTAAAACGGATACACTTTCTGTCAGGGTAATTACCCTAACGGTGTTACCCAGACGCCTGGAGGATAAAATTAAACTTCCGGGGTATGTTGAACCCGCCGAAGATCTTTGGGTAAAATCTGAGGTTTCAGGGCAGGTAGTTCAATTCTTGGTCAAAGAAGGGACACATGTCAAGCAAGGCCAGGTGATCGCGCAGGTGGATGATCGTGATTACAGATCCAGGCTTGCCCGTATGGAAGCAAATCTTAAGCTGGCTAAACTGGAATACGATCGGATATATTCTCTGGATAAAAAGAAGATTACAGCTGCAAATAGACTCGATGAAATCGAGGCTAGACTAACCGACGTCTCTGCTCAACGGGATGAAGCGACACTGGCTTTGAGCAGAACCCGGATTCTGGCCCCCATAGAGGGGCAGGTCAATGAGATCATCGCCAAACAGGGTACTTTTTTAGGGGTGGGAGACCCGGTGGCGCAAATACTGCGCCTGTCAGACGTAACGGTAACCGTAGGCATTCCCGAAAGTGATGTGGCCTCTTTTTTTGATTTGAAGGAAGCGACAGTAATCATCGATGCGCTCAAAAAGAGACGCATAAAAGGAAAAAAGGTTTTCCTGTCACGGCAACCCAGGAATCTGGCACGTCTGTTTGACCTCGAACTGGAGATCCCAAATACAGACGGCCATATTCTACCAGGAATGTTTGCCAGTGTTGAACTCATAAGAGATGTTTATGAAAAGGCGCTGGTAATACCGCTGTATGCGGTTATCAATCTGGGTGATGAGCAGTTTGTTTTTATTGAAAAGGATGGTTCAGCCAAAAAAGTTCCGGTAGACGTAGGACAACTGGTTGATTGGCAAGTTCATATCACTTCCGGGATATCGGCAAATGACAAAGTAATCGTCGTGGGGCATCGGCTTTTAAGTGATGGCCAGCCCATCGAAGTCATAAAGAATGTTTCGGATGTGCGGGAGATATTGGCTTTATGATTGTTTCCGATCTGGCTGTTAAGAAAAGAACCAGTGTGATGGTGCTGGCACTCATGATTCTCATCTTCGGGCCGTTGTCCTATTTTTCCCTGCCCAGAGAATCGGCCCCGGACATCACCATCCCTTTCGTGTTTATCATGACGAATTATGCCGGTGTTGCACCGGAAGATATTGAAAATGCCATAACCATACCCATTGAAAAAAAACTCAAGGGCCTCGAGGGGGTTAAGAAAATAAAATCCTCCAGTACCGAGGGGAAGAGTTCTATCGTCATTGAATTTGTCGCGGGGACGGACATCGACGATGTTCTGCCTAAAACAAAGGACAAAGTTGATCTTGCCAAAGCCGAGTTACCCCAGGATCTGGAAGACGATCCCGAGGTTATGGAAATCAACCTATCCGAGCTTCCCATTGTTGTTTTTTCCCTTTCCGGAACCTGCGGTCTCGAGTGCCTGAAAGATTTAGCCGAGGATCTTGAAGAGGAATTTGAGTCCATACCCGGCGTGCTCGAGGTAGATGTTACCGGTGGCTTGGAAAGAGAAATACGGGTTGAACCCTACCCGGACAAGCTCGCTTATTTTGGATTGTCCATATTAATGCTTCAGGATGTCATCGCCCAGGAAAATCAGAATGTATCCGGCGGTGCCATCAGAATGGGGGATGGACGTTTCCAGCTGAGGGTTCCGGGAGAATTCAGAACACCGGATGAGATTTATGGTTTGATCGTCGGTCTACATAATGGTCAGCCGGTATATCTCAGGGATGTGGCGCGTGTGGTGGATGGGTTTAAAGACGAAGAAGGCCGCTCAAGACTGAACGGGCAGGAGGCTGTCAACATACAGCTTAAAAAACGTGCCGGTGAGAACATCTTGGACATTACAGACAAGGTGTCGACAATCATTGCTGAGAAAAGACAAACCTGGCCCACCGGAACGGAAATCTCCAAACTCATGGACCAGGCCAAAGATATCCGGACCATGGTGTCTGATCTGGAGAATAATATCATTACAGGTTTGATTCTTGTCATCGTGGTGTTGTTTTTTGTCCTGGGGGTCCGGAATGCTGTCCTGGTGAGCATGGCGATTCCTTTTTCAATGTTTATATCCTTTGTTGTGTTGGGTGCTCTCGGTATCACCTTGAACATGGTTGTTCTGTTTTCATTAACCCTGGCGCTGGGAATGCTGGTGGACAACGCTATCGTAATTGTTGAGAATATTTTTCGGTTTATGGAACAAGGGGTGCCGAGAATACAGGCTGCAATGAAAGCAACGAGCGAAGTCGCCCAACCTGTCATAGCGTCTACATTGACAACCTTGGCTGCATTTTTCCCGCTGATTTTCTGGCCGGGTATCATGGGCGAATTTATGTCTTACCTGCCCATTACGGTTATTATTACACTTGCCTCCTCTCTTTTTGTTGCCATGGTCATCAACCCTGCGCTTGCGGCCATATTCCTGAAATTGCCTTTTGGCCACCGATTTGCAAAGAAACGTGTTACTGCGGAAGATATCGAGCAGGCCGGTGAAGCGCCCATTGAGATCCGGGGCCCCCTTCTAAAGGGGTATCGCATTCTTTTGACGGGTGCGCTCAACCATCGACTGGCTGTGCTCTTGATGGCCTCTCTGGCGGTTGTCGCCATGGTCATGATCTGGATGTATAGAATTGGCCTGGAGAAACCAGTCGAGTTTTTCCCAAACATAGAACCCAACAGTATATATGTTAACCTGGATGTCTCAGAAGGTGCGGATATCGAGTTTTCCGATCGTATTTCAAGACAGGTCGAAGCCGCAATCTGCAACGGTGCTGAAGATCCAATTCTCTCAGCCCATGTAGAACCTGCTGACTGTTACTATGCTGATGTGGAGAAAAAAGATCATACACTTCGGGGTGGCAGGCAATACACCGGTTTGACAGATCTGGTAAACGTAAAAAACATATATTCCCAAACCGTTGCCGTTATTGGTGGAAGCTCCATGTTTGAAAGTACCGCGGCCAATCATATTGGTGTCCAGTTTCATGATATGGAAGAACGTCCGGAGTCGTCCTTTAAAACGTTGGAAGAGATCAGGAAACGAATTAAAGATATCCCGGGAGCTCAAATAACCATCGCTGTTCAGGAGGAGGGCCCGCCTACCGGGTCGCCCATCAATATTGAAATAGCCGGGGATAACTTTGCTGTTCTCGGACGCATATCCCAGGAAGTCACAAAGATACTGGAAAAGATTCCTTTTGTGCAGGATATTCGGGATGATTTTGTTGCTGGATCGCCTACGGTGAGTGTTCGGGTCGATCGTCAGAAAGCTTCTTTGCTGGGTTTGTCTACAGAGGTCATCGGGTTTGTTCTCAAAGTTGCTTTCAATGGAACAAAAGTGTCCACCTATCGCGAGGGGGATGAGGATTTTGACATTACGGTCCAATTGTCAGAATCCGACCGAAAATCGACAGACATCCTCCGTGAGCTCCTTATCCCCACAAACAATGGTCTTATTCCGTTGAGTACCATTGCAAGCTTTGAAGTGACCGGGGGCTTGGGGCAGATCAACCGCGTGAATCATGAAAGGGTTGTCACGGTAACGGCCAATGTTGACGAGAAAAACATTCCAAGCCCGGTGGTGAGAGCGCAGGCTGAGGAAATCATATCTAAGGTCAGCATGCCACCGGGATACAAGATTCGATTTACCGGAGAACAGGAAGAGCAGGAGGAAACGGAAGCCTTTTTGATAAAAGCGTTTGCAACGGCCCTGTTTCTCATCATGCTCATTCTGGTTACGCAGTTTAATTCGATTGCCCAGCCCTTGATTATCCTGACATCGGTTATTCTTTCGCTAGGTGGTGTTTTCCTGGGGCTTGCGATAATGGAGTATCCTTTTGGTATCATCATGTCGGGTGTCGGTGTCATTTCTCTGGCAGGCGTGGTTGTTAATAATGCCATCGTACTGATCGATTATACCAACCGATTAAATAAAAGGGGTATGCCGTTTCAGGAGGCAATAATTGCGGCCGGGTGTACACGTTTAAGACCCGTGTTGCTGACCGCAATAACTACGATCCTCGGACTTGTGCCGATGGTTACGGGTATAGCGTATAATTTTCATGAAATGGAAATATCGTGGATAAGTACATCGACACAGTGGTGGAGTTCCATGGCGAGCGCGGTTATCTTTGGTCTGGCGTTTGCCACTGTGTTGACTCTCTTGGTGGTCCCAACCCTCTATGCACTGGTTCATACAAGCAGTCTGGCAATGGTTTCTTCGATTAAATGGATCCAGAAAATCTACTGGAAACCCTTTTATCGAATAACAGGTTTGTCTGAAGAAGATGAAAATGGATAACCTCGTCCAGGGGTCGAAAACCGTTCGCTTGGAAGCGATAATGTCACGATAACTCTTTTTGTCTTACGATGTTCTTGCCGAATGGGGGTCTGCATGGTTGAAAAAATTTCATTTCACACGGACAAGGCGGCAGAGCTGGGGGGGCCATATTCTCAGGCGGTAATCTATCAGGACATGATATATTTATCCGGTCAGGGTGCGGTGGATCCGTTTACCAATCAATTGAAAACCGGTACCATTGAAAAAGAAACAAAACTGACTTTGGAGAATATCAAGATTATCATGGAAGCAGCCGGGTCTTCACTGGATAAGATTCTGCAGGTTCGCGTTTATCTCACCGATATCCGGGAATATGCTCGCTTTAATGAGGTCTACAGAAAATATTTTAAAGACCCTCAGCCGGCCAGAACATGTGTTGAAGTAAAAAAACTGCCCTTTGGTCTTCGCATCGAAATCGATACGGTGGGTTATATTTGATCACCATTCTCTATTGACTTGAAGTAACGCTCTATTGTATTGTTAATCATACTGCGATTGAGAAAACGCTCATAAACGTATTGAAATATTTTAGTTATTACGCTTCCTTCTCTCAAGCTGGTTTGACCACTTCATCTCTTCACCCGATATTTAGACAGCAAATATGGTGCCTGTTTTCAGGCTCTTGTGAGTGTTTTCAACTGTAACAACTATTACTAAGCTTGTTGATTACTGCGAGACCCTTCAATTTTGTACCTTTATCGTGAGATATGGGAGATTCCTCCCTGAAAGTATTTTTAAACCCTTAAACAAAAGGAGAGGGATATGCCGGATAGTGTATACAAAGTTATAGAACTTGTGGGTACCAGCGAAGTGTCATGGGAAGAGGCTGCGAAGAATGCAGTGGAAGTAGCGGCCCAGAGCCTCCGGGAACTCAGGGTGGCGGAAATCACAAAGCTTGATATGAAAGTCGAGAATGCCAAAGTTGTTGCCTTTCGAGCAAGGGTCACGCTTTCTTTCAAGTACGGGACATAGCCGTAGCCCGGATATTTACGGAATTGCCATAGAGGCACAACAACAAATAAGCCGCGATAAGCGGCTTATTTGTTGTCTGGAATAATGTATAGGATTTATTATAAAGATGTTCCGGAGAAACCCCTTTAAGGGGGAATCGCAACCTCGTGTTGACAATTATTATAAACGTTGAAAATTTCAACAATTTAAGTGTGTAGTGATTCCCATTAATTTATTCTGGTTCAAGAGAGTGAGGCTTCCCTTTTTACAGAGGCAAACCAATCGGCCTGACTCCCTGGCGGAGAGCGGATGGCATATTGACATCACCCGCAACATACTATAATTCGCCTATTGAAATTAAAGAAATCAATCGGATTGACTGAAGGGACGCTGAATGAGCACTGATGGATATTTTATGGAGAGCGAGGAAGAGGCGCAGCGCCTGGATCTAAAAACGGATCCGAAGGTGGTAGATAGGCATGCCCGGTGGGCAGGCCTTCAGCTGGGTATGCGTGTGGCTGATCTGGGATGCGGATCTGGAAAGACAACTTTTTGTCTCAGCAAAATAGCTGGGACAAAGGGTGAAGTTGTCGGGATTGACAACTCCAACCAGCGAATTGAATTTGCAAAAAAGCATTATTCCACAGAAAAAATTGATTATGTACTGGCAGATATTCGCTCCGATATAAGTCATTTGGGAAAGTTTGATTTTATCTGGGTTCGATTTGTTATGGAATATTATGGGTCTACAGCCTATGAGATCATTCAAAATGTCAGCAAGAGCCTTAACCCGGGGGGTATACTTTGTCTTATCGATCTCGATTATAACTGTTTGACTCATTACGGTTTGCCAAAAAGACTTGAATCAGCCATACAGGGAATCAAGCAAACGTTAGAAAAAAAAGTGGATTTTGATCCATATGCAGGCCGTAAGCTTTATTCATACCTTTACGATATGGAATATGAAAATATCGACCTAAGCATAGAGGCTCATCATTTGATTTTTGGAGAGTTGAACGAGGTGGATGCTTTTAACTGGACCAAAAAAGTCGAAGTGGGTGGGAAATTGTCAGGCTATCCATTTGATGACTATAAGGGCGGCTACGAAGAGTTTTATGAAGAGTTTAAAATTGTTTTTTCACATCCGAGAAGATTTACTTACACACCGATAATCCTGTGCAGGGGCAAGAAACCGAATTGATATGAAGAAACTTTTGTTGATCAACCCGGTAGGCCGGAAAAGTGGATATCTCATGAGCAGGTTTTCCACTTTTTCACCCTTGGGGCTGGCGTATGTTGCTGCGGTTACACCTGAGAACTGGGAAGTTAAAATATTGGATGAAAACTTTCAGCCGTTTGAATTTGAGGCGGCCGACCTGGTGGCCATCACGGCCTTTACCAGTAACGTCAACAGGGCGTATGAAATCGCCGCTACATATCGGGACCGAGGAATTAAAGTGATCATGGGGGGTATCCACGCATCCATGCTTCCAGATGAGGTGATGACGTTTGCAGATGCGGTTATTGTTGGTGAGGTGGAAAACATCTGGCAGGAAGTTTTGAAAGATTTTGAAGGCAACAAGCTCGCAAAAAAATACATCGGTCCAAGAGTCGATCTGGAAAACTATGACATCGTTCCCCGAAGAGACCTCCTCGACCCTGGCTACATGTGGCAATCGGTTCAAACCTCACGGGGTTGCCCTTTCAATTGTCATTTTTGCTCTGTTTCAAGATACCTTGGCAAAGCCTATCGCTGTCGCAAGGCCGAAGACGTCCTGAACGAGCTTGCCAGTATTAAGAACCGGCACATCGCATTCATGGACGACAACCTCATCGGTTATAGTCCGGAGAGCGTCCAGCGGGCAAAAACACTGTTTCAAGGCATGATCGACCAAAACCTGAAAAAAAAATGGTGGATGCAAACATCCATCAATGCAGCAGACAATGAGGAAGTTGTCGAGCTTGCGGCCAGGGCGGGATGCATGTTTGCTTTTATCGGTTTCGAAGCCATCAGTTTAACATCGTTAAAAGAAATGAAAAAGGGCATCAATGTTAAAACCGGTGTGGACAATTACAGGCACGTGGTGGACACATTCCATAAATGTGGTATCGGTGTGTTCGGTGCCTTTATCATCGGGAACGAGTTTGAAACAAAAGAATATTATAAGGCGCTGGCTGATTATCTGGTTCATTCCGGAATAGATATGTTTCAGATAAGCATTCTGACACCATTACCCGGAACTGATTTGATGGAGGAAATCACCACCTGTGATCGGTTGATTTATAAAGATTTTCCTCGGGATTGGGATAAATACAGATTTTCCTATGTGGTACACAAGCCCAAAGAGATAGCTCTGGAAACAATTTATGCTGCAGACAACTACATCAAGAGAAGGCTCTATTCCTTTCCAACCTACCCGATACGCTTGCTGAAATCACTTTTCAGTCTGCGTCGCTTGAAAAGGGTTTATGCGGTGTACAAGTTTAATCAGGCGCTTAAGCTGAGTTGGCAGAATGCCCATTATTACGATAAATATCCTAAAAAGATCTTTTAAATGATAGGTTTTTATATCGATAAGGCAAGCGGCAGGAAATCTCGGTGAATAGGTACAGTAGGGATATTCGAGCAACAATATGCTATTTTACCAGAAGACAAGGTCGATGTATGATATTTTCTTCATCAAATCGGGTTCAGAGATGAGAATCAAGGCGCTAAAGTCACGGCGTTTTCGGTCTTACAGAACACCAGTGCCAGAACCCGTATAGCGGGTCAAGATTTCAATGAGGTTTTTAAAAGAATAACTACGGCGCATAGACATCAGGTGGGGCATGGATGAAGTTGAGAAAGTGCTGCCAGTCCCGGAACAATAGGAGTTGGAAAGTATAGCGTAATAAAGAAAAGAACGCTTTGCGCGAGCTGGTCTTGAGTCTACAACACTGATACAGCTGATCGGTCAACTCGAAAATCTGGTGCATATAAAATGCCAGCAGGTTGAGCACGAAGAAATTCATCGACAAGTGTTGGCTGCCATGTCCGTAGTTGTGCTCGATATGATAGCCCTGGTTTTTGAGGGTGTTGAAGGTCTCGTTCTCGATTTTCCAGCGGGCTCTACCGCCTTTGACCAGATCCACCACGTTTAGTTCGTCTACAGGGATATCGGTCACCCAGCTGTTTCGATACGTGACTTTGTTTTTGGGGATCAACTCGTACTGAAAAAAATTGACGTTGTCGGCATCTTTGGAGCCATTGAGAGGTACGTTGTTGACCCATCGATACCGATGCTTTCGCCCTTTTTTGTCGGTCAGTTCCAGGCTGCCGCCGTCGCCCAAAGCCTGAAGTTCTCGCACCCATTCAAATAGCACCTTGTGATCGTCGGGTTTGGCCACCAGGATGAAGGACATGCGCGATTGTTTCACTGCGTCGACAAATGGCTGTTTGGAGTACAACCCGTCTCCAACGATAATTATTGGCAGTTTAGGGTGCTGTTTTCGGATATTGGCCACCATACGCTTGCCGGCATTGATCTCGCAGTCCTGCTTTTTGTTGCCGTCTGTATTTTGGATCGGCTCTGGGGCCAGAGGCAGCACTTGACGTATGTCTGGGTGAACAATCACCCCTTGGAGGATCTGATGATAGTATCGAGTACCGCTTTTTGAGTTGGCCCGCAGACATCCAGAACATTGAATGGTATTGGATGAAAAGTATTGAGAACCATCAACAGGGACCAGATAGTAACGGTCTAAAAACCGGTACGGTTCAAGGTGCTTGCCCCGTTGGAGGCGCTGAAGCCAATCGGAAAAAATTGGATTCAGCAGGTTTGTGGGTATCTGATCCAAGCTTTGGCGCAACTGGCTATCTTTAGGAACCGATTTTATCCGAAAGACATTGCTCAGATTGCTAAACTGTTTTTTATCTTCAATTCGTCTTTGAAATTCCAATAAGGAGGGATCTTGAAGGAACATCATGGCAAAGGCGCTCATCAGGCAGTCATGCAAACTGTGGTTGATTTTACCGCTTTGTCTGCGGTCATCAAGCTTGCAGAAGTGTGCTGCCATCGATTTTCTGAGCGCTGCAAAGCTGAGATGTTTTTTGTGATGCACCGGTTCCCCCTACCTATTGTAAGCCGCTGATATATATACAATAAATAAGGGCAAAAGTCTAGTCAAATATTTATAGTTATTCCAGTTAGTTATAAACTTTCTTGGATTTGGCTTTGCGAAAAAATAATGTAACTATTCAGCGAAAAAAACAAAAAGAAGTAAAAAAAGACTTGACAAGGTTTTGCTGAGATAAACTAAAATTCAATCTTACATGAGAACTTTGCATATATCGGCCACAAGGGCGCCTGATAGCGCGATATGAGAACTTTTTAGTCAAATACGCAAAACCTTTCTTCTACTTTTATTTAAAGCGATAACATCGAGTACAGGGAGAAAAAATACGGTTTCAAAACCTGTGTTATACTACCTTTAGTAAATAACATAGGAGCAGAACCAAATGAAGATCGATGCAATTGACATTGAGGCCACGATTAAAAAGGCACAGGTCCTTGTCCGCGAAGACAAGCAATTGTCTGCGGCCACGAAGTCAATTGTTGAAATTCTGATCTTGATAATTTCTCTGCTTGCAAATCGATTAAATTTGAATAGCACAAATAGCAGCAAACCGCCATCAAGCGATCCAAACAGAAAAAAGAATCCGCAAAGCAAAACGGGTAAAAAACCAGGCGGCCAAAAAGGTCATGTTGGTACCACACTGAAACAGGTTGATGATCCTGATAAAATTAA
>RCNC010000003.1_pt1 | contig 110845 bp, 105 predicted proteins | sample 2041301 | NCBI WGS metagenome assembly RCNC01 (sample SAMN09708231, study PRJNA481090) | Marine sediment metagenome, whole genome shotgun sequencing project. | biome: marine sediment; feature: ocean; material: sediment; isolation source: Sewage treatment plant 13A marine sediment (STP13A) ...
ATTGTAGGAGCCCGCCCAGCGGGCGATTGCCGTGACTCACAAAAATACCGAAATATTGCGCCAACGATTCAGCCCACGACCAGCAAACTCGTCTAAATGGGACAGCGATGACAGTAAATGACTGAAACAGGTCAGCACCTGGCTGTCCATTTCGAAAGGTTACGGCCCCGCCCACTCATGAAATATTCGGGCTAACGCGTCGCACAGGTCTCGAAATACTCAAAGAAGATCGGACGAAACTCGTCCATTTCCACGAGAAACGAATCGTGCCCCTTGATGCAATCGAGAGGCAGGTATTCCACGTCTTCCACGACCTGGGACAAACCCTCGGCCAACTCGCTTTGCTGACGCAATGGAAAAAGAATATCCGACTTCACACCAATGACGAGTGCGCGTTGCAGGTTTAACTTGCTGAATCCGGCCTTTAGCGAACCACCATGCTCGGCCAGGTCAAACAGGTCGGACGCGCGCGATAAATACAGGTAGCAGTTCGGATCGAAATTTCCGGTGAAGCGGTTTGCCCTGGATTCCAGGTAAGACTCAACCTCGAAATCTATATAGAACGGATTGCCAGCATGATCCTCGGACGCGACCCGCTCACGACCGAAACGTTGCTCCCACTCCTCTGCCGAGCGATAACTAATCATGCCCAGTTTCCTCGCCAGACGCTGGCCACCCGTGGGTTGATCAGCAAGATCGTAATTCCCGCCAAGCCATTTCGAATCCTGGATGATGAGCTCGCGCTGCAGTGAACGGATCGCAATCGAAAAAGGCAGGGCCCGACTGGCCGAGGAGACGGATATCAGCCGCTCGCTGATTTCCGGATGACGGACACAAAATGCCAGCGCGCTCATGCCACCCATGGAACAACCAATGGTTGTATGAATTTTCTCCAGACCGAGCTGCCTGATGACCGCATAAGCGCCATCGGCGACGTCTTCCAGAGTCAGCACCGGAAATTGCAGCCGATACCTTTCGCCGCTCGCCGGATCAATGGACGCAGGGCCCGTCGAGCCGAAACAACTGCCGAGTGAGTTAATGCAAATGACGAAGTAGTGGTCTGTATCGAGCGGCAGGCCCGAACCGATCATGTCCTCCCACCATCCCGGTGCAGGATTCTCCGGCGACGATGCCGCATGGGCGGACGGCGACAGGCCGGTAAACAGCAGCAAGGCATTGTCGCCTTTGCCTTGCAGCTCACCCCATGTTTCGTACGCAATGGTCGGCGATTCGAGGAAGCCACCGCGGTGCATGGGGAATTTTCCCTGGATTTTTATTGTTTCGCTTTCGGTGTCCATACCTGATTTTACATGGATTGGGGAAGTGAGGTTATGCGGCTTAAGGTTTGCGGAGTTATGTATAGGTCTTTTCGGCGGGTGATTTCGGTTTAGCGGGTGTGGTGGGTTGGTGTTTTGCAAACATTTTGGGGCATGTTTTCAACATGCACCAAAATGTTTGTCGCCCGCTGGGCGGGCTCCTACGGGTGGAGGTTACTACGATTCTTGCAATCGTAGTTATTTGCGGACGTGTTTCATCAGGCGTTTGCGTTTTCGTTCCTGTCGCGGCGTCAGCTTGTTGCGTTTGCCTTTGAATGGATTGTCGCCGGATTTGAACGCCAGCCTGACCGGTGTGCCCTGCAGTCGAAATTTCTTGCGAAAACGGTTAATCAAATAACGGCGGTACGCCTCTGGCAGTTTTTCAGTCTGATTGCCGTGTATGACGATGACTGGCGGATTGCGTCCGCCCTGGTGTGCGTAACGTAAACGAATCCGACGACCCCGGACCAAAGGCGGCTCGTGCGCGATCACCGCTGCTTCCAGTTCCTTGTTCAGGTCGTTTGTCGACATATCTCGTGTTGCGGCGCGATACGCGCGCTCGACGGCCGGCAGTAAGTCGCCAACCGCCGTGCCGTGCAGCGCCGAGATAGTCATGCGTTCCGCGAATTCGAGAAATGGCAGCCGACGGTCCAGTTCGTTTTTGACGTGCCGTCTTTGGTCGTTGCTAAGACCATCCCACTTGTTGGTCACCACAACCAGGGCGCGACCGCGCTCAACCGTGAGACCCATAAGGCTAACATCCTGTTCCGTTACGCCTTCATGCGCATCGAGCAGTGCGATGACTACCTGCGCGCGCTCCATAGCTTGCAGCGCTTTGATGATGCTGAACTTTTCGATCGCTTCGTGGACCTTTGACTTGCGGCGCACACCGGCAGTATCGATCAACAGGTATTTTTTGTCGTCTCGCTCAAAGGGAACGGCAACGCTATCCCGGGTCGTGCCCGGCTGGTCGAAGACAACGAGGCGATCCTCTCCAATCAAACGATTGATCAGCGTTGACTTACCAACGTTCGGCCTGCCGATAACGGCAATTCTGAGTGGCTTGTCGGCATCTTCTTCATCCGCGTCTACACTTTGTGCGTCTGCCGTTACGAATGGCGCCAACACTTCATCCATGAGTGCACTAATGCGATCACCGTGCGCCGCAGAAATGGCGACCGGTTCGCCCAGTCCGAGACTATGGAATTCACCGGAGGCTATATCAGCATCCAGCCCTTCGGCTTTGTTCACTGCCAGCCAGGTGCTTTTCGCGTGCTTTCTCGCCAGTTTGGCAACGTGCTCATCCGCAGATGTCAGGCCGCTGCGACCATCAACGAGAACGATAGCAACGTCGGCTTCCTGCAGGGCAACCACAGTCTGATCGACCATGAGTTCGTTGATACCAACTTCACCACCTGCGACACCGCCGGTATCAATAACGAGATATTGAGCGGGCCCCAGTTTGCCGTATCCGTACTGACGATCGCGGGTAAGCCCGGGGAAGTCGGCGACCAGTGCGTCGCGTGAGCGAGTCAGACGATTAAATAAAGTCGATTTTCCGACATTTGGTCGACCAATGAGTGCAATTACGGGAAGCATGTCTGTCCGGCACCCTGGCTATTCCGTCTCGGTCTCGGATTCGGCTTCGGCTTCGGCTTCCGCTTCCGCTTCGTCATCGTCCGCAACTTCAGGTGCATCACCCTTGGGTGCGGGTTCAGGCACGTCGAACGCCGTAATAACGCCAGTCTCGCTTTGCACAAACAACTTGCCGCCCGCAACGAGCGGAACACCGGAAATCATGCCTTTGCCAACCCGCACGCGTGCCAGCGGCCTGCCATCGGTATTAGCAAAGAAATGTACGTAACCTTCGAAGTCGCCGACCACGACTGCCGTGTTGTAAGCAACCGGCGCCGTGGGTTCTCGACGTAGCAGCGACTCATTGCGCCACACATCAGAGCCGTTACGCCGCAGCAGCGCAATGATCTCGCCCTCATCGACGGCCACGTATATGTTGTCCCAGTCAGCAGCCAGGCCCGCATAGGCCGACATCTCGCGCGACCAGAGCACCTGCCCGGATTCCGCTGCCAGCGCGACGACGCGGCCCTGATAGCCGGCGGCATAGACGTCCTGGCCAACGACAGCCATCGCCCCATCCACGTCGGAAAGACGTTCCAGATCTGAACGCCCGGCTGTTGATGTAATGATGCCCTCCCACAACTGCTCGCCATCTACCAGGTTCGAGGCGACCAGGCGTCCATTATCAAATCCTGCGATCACTGCCGAGCCTGCAATGACGGGAGCCGTAGCACCTCTCAAGGTCAGGGCCGGCAAACTTTGATCGACCGACCACACATCTGAACCATCAAACGCGGACAGAACACGCAGCCTGCCATCGATGGTGTAGACGACGATTAAATTATCCCTGACAAGAGGCCTGGCCAGAGACTCACCAGCAAGATCAATGCGCCAGACTTCGGCACCATCTTCAGCCTGCAGCACAATCAGGTCGCCGTCATAACCGGCAACAACCACGAGGCCATCGCCAACACCCGGCCCTGCCGTCAAAATTAGTTCGAGCTCTGTTTGCCAGACCAGATTGCCATTTTCCGGGTTAAACGCACTAACCTTGCCATCGTGGCTCGCAGTGTAGATTCGGTTGCCGTCGCTGGCCGGGCTCAGTGCTACGCGCAGAGCCTCCGAGCCATCGCCCACCTTTTTGGACCAGATTTTTTTGACCTTGAGGGTTTGCTTGAACTTGACCAGTTCGGTCGGCTCCAACTCCTTATCATCATCGTTACCACCGAACATACTGCAACCTGAACCGGTTACTACAGCCAGCATGATGAGCGCGGCACGCAGCAGCGGCTGCCATCGTGCCCGAGCCTGTGAAGCATTCGCCGTCATTGCGATGCCTCGTCTCCATTCTCGTCGTCCTGTCCGTCCGGCGTCTCTTCAACAGGCTCAGTCACATCGATGACTTCCGCGCCAGTTTCAGTGCCCGCCGCAACTTCTGTTGGTGCCGGCAAATCATTGAGTTTCAATTGAATAAGTGCGTTGTCGACCGTGCGTACCGCAGGATCGTCAAGCAGGGCAACCGTGTAGGCGGTCTCGGCTTCAGCATATGAGCCAAGCGCCGTGTAAGCATCACCAAGAACTTCACTATAGCGGGCCGCAAAAGCATGCTCGCCCTGGCCTTGCAAAAGATCGACTACCTCTTCTGCCTTGTCCTGGTAGAGCAACACCTTCGCCAGCCGTAATCGACCGATAAGCTGTATTTCATTGTCCCCACCGGACTCCACCAAAACACGCAACACATCGGCTGCATCCTGGTCACGCCCTTTGTCCATATAAAGCCGCGCCATTGCGAGACGAGCCTGCGCTGCATAGATCGTTGCCGCATAGTCGGCAAACAGATCCGTCGCTGCGACACTGGCAGCGTCAAGGTTACCGACACCGGTTGCAGACATGACATCCTCATAGAGGGCCGATGCCGCGGTTTCTGTTTCCGCAATTCCACCACGCCATTGATTCCAGCCAACCAGCATTGCCACACCCAGCATGACGCCGCCGATCACATAGCGACCGTTTTCCTGCCACCAGGAACGCATTGCATCCAGTTGTTCTTTTTCCGATAGTTCTTCCACAAGTATTGCCTTTTCGACTATTGCGTATTAATTAAAAGGGGCCTTGCCGGCTCCGTTCATATTTGACCAGCACTTATCTCTTCAGCCGTTCGCCGATGATCTCTGCCAGATCATCCAGCGACACATTCATCTGATCCTCATCTGTGCGCAAAGGTTTCAGTCCAGCTTCGTTCTTCACTACTTCCTCGTCGCCCAGGATTACGGCATATGCAGCACCGCTTTTGTCAGCTCTCTTCAACTGCGATTTAAAGCTACCGCCGCCGAGGTTCAATTCAACCCGCGGCGCACTACTACCGTCACGCAGCGACTCCGCCACCTCGAAGCCTCGACCCGCTGCATTCTCGCCAACTGCGACGATATAGACATCCGGCACGTCACTGCTCTTTTCACCGCCGCAGGCCTCATACAGCGCGACCAGGCGCTCGATACCCATGGCCCAGCCGATTGCAGGGGTGGAACGTCCGCCGAGTTTTTCCACCAGGCCGTCATAACGTCCGCCGGAGCACACAGCCCCCTGCGAGCCGAGTGCATCAGTTAACCATTCGAAAACAGTCAGGTTGTAGTAGTCGAGCCCACGTACAAGGCGCGGATTAACCGTATAAGGTACCTCTGCAGCATCCAGCAAGGCTCTCAGACCCTCAAAATGCGCTAAAGATTCCGCATCCAGGTAGTCCAGCATCACTGGCGCAGCTTCAATAAGCTCCTGCATTTCCGGGTTTTTACTGTCCAGAATACGCAACGGGTTTTTCCCGAGGCGGCGAATACTATCCTCATCCAGCCCGCTTTTCACTGTCGAAAAATAATTAACCAGCGCTTCACGGTAGTTGACCCTGCTATCCGGCGTGCCAAGCGAGTTAATTTCGAGCGTCAGGCGTGACAGCGAAAGCCTTTGCCACAGCCGGGCACACATAATAATCAGTTCGGCATCTACATCCGGACCCGGATAACCCATCGCCTCTACATCAAACTGGTAAAACTGGCGATAGCGACCCTTTTGTGGCTTTTCGTAACGAAACATTGGCCCGGAGGTCCACAATTTCTGTCGCTGGTTGTGCAGCAGGCCATTCGTTATGCCTGCGCGAACCATGCTCGCGGTCGCCTCCGGTCGCAACGTAAGGCTCTCGTCGTTACGATCTGCAAAGGTGTACATCTCCTTCGCAACGATATCCGTCTCGTCGCCGATCGAGCGGCGAAAAAGTTCCGTGTACTCGAGTAACGGCAAGCGGATTTCCTGGTAGCCATAAGATTGCACGACACTGCGTACCACCGACTCGAGATAACGCCAGGTCGCGGAATCCTCGGGAAGAATGTCGTTCATGCCACGAACAGCTTTAGGCTTCACCACAAATCTCTCATACGCCGATCGGGGTCGGGCTGCGCGTAATGTAATTCAGGAAACATGCTACGGTCTGTTTATCGTCAGCCTGGCCAGGCGTCCGCTGCGGGCGGAGTCAGGAATGCGATAGTCGCTACCCTCCACCGTAATGCTAACGTTCCCACTATTTCCAAGCACTATCCTGAGCGGCGCGTCGCCGCGAAGTGGAACCACGCGACCGTCCGATCCCAGGTCATAAAAGAGCCGCCTGCCAGAGGCGTCGGAAACCTCGGTCCAGCAGTCTCCCGTATAGGAAAGTTCCACCCGGACCTGCGGTAACGAGCTCGGCGCACTATTAATCGGCGCCTGCACAGTCGCTATTGCCTCGCTCGGATTGGCTTCGATTTCTGCCGGTTGCACTTCCTCTGTAGCCACGTCATCCACAGATAAGCTTTCCACCGACTCCGCATCGTCATCGTCTGTCTCTATCCCGGCATCTTGCGCCGGCCCGGAATCGATCACAGTGTCTGATACGAATGGCGCAAGAGTCGCTGGTTCCACCGCCGCGCTGCTGGTATCCACCGGCTCGCGAGTGAACCACCAATACGCGGTGCCCGCGACAATCAGGATCACCAGGATCGCCCCTATCCACGGCCCGAGTGAAATATCACGGGGAACCTTATGCCTGAGCCCGACCACCGGGGGTGCGACGGTCGAGCGTTCCAACTGGTAATAATCCGCCAGCACATCGTCGATATCCACGCCTACCAGTTCCGCGTATTTACGCATATGACCTTTGGCAAACACCGGCGCGCCAAGGAATGCAAAATTATTTTCTTCGAGTGCGCGAACTTTGGCCTCGTCGAGGTGGAGTTCTTTGGCGATATCTCTTATCGGGATATCATTCTCGCGCCGCGCCGCTCGCAGGCGTTCACCACATAGCGGCGCTGTCGGCTCTTCTGCATTGGTCTCTGTTGAAGTTTCGTTCATCGTCGTGGACCGTCTATGGCCTTTCAATCAACAGTTGTTTCGCTTCGGGGGAATCGGGAAAGTCATCGAAAATCCGGTTTTGGTAACCATTTGCAGCACGCTCATCATCGAGCGCCGATTCGATATGGACGCCCAGGTATAACACTGTCGCAGTGGCTTCGTTGTCCACCAGGTAACGTTGCAGAAACGCGCGTGCTTTGAGGTCGTCAGCGATTACATGCATCAGCGATGCCATCTGAATCAGTGCCTCACCGTAAGACGGTCTGACTTTCAGCGCATCACGAAAATACTGCTCGGCCAGTGCATGGTCATCGTTTTGCACCATGCATACGCCGGCATTGGTCATCATCACCTCGGGGTTGTCATTTTCCCTGGCATTAATAGCCCGATCGAACTGCTCTTGCGCCTCATCGAATCGCCTTTGCTGACAAAGAAAAACTGCGTAGGAATTGCGCACGCTGTAGTTGTTCGGTTCGAGGCGCACGGCCCGATCGAATGACTCAGTGGCCAGGCGGATCTTATCAAGCCGCACCAGCGTCATCGCCAACAACGAATGAGCTTCGGCATATTTCGGATCAATTTCTACCGCGCGCTCTAACCGACTGCGCGCCAGCTCATAACTACCGTTGCGGAAATACTGCGTGCCCAATTGATAGTTCTGCTCCGCCGCATATTCAGTGGGCTCTGCCGGAGCGGTGCCTGAATCAGAGGAAATACAGCCCGCGAGTATGCTGCCGGCGAGACAAGCGATCAGAAAACTGATTTTCGCATTCACACTGATGCCACTCTTCGCCGTTTTTCGCTCAATCGCACTCGCACCCTGTCGTGTACCTTACCAGCCAGCTGGCCGCAGGCGGCATCTATATCACCGCCGCGGGTCCTCCGCGTCGTCGCGATCAAGCCGCGCTCACGCAGGCGATTCTGAAAATTTTCAATACTGGTGGTCCGGGAACGCTGAAATTCATTGCCAGTGAATGGGTTGAACGGAATCAGGTTGATTTTTGCCGGATGACCGTGGAGCAGCGTGGCCAGTTCATCAGCGTGCTGCAGTGAATCATTGACGTCTTTCAACATGACATACTCAAACGTAATAAAGCGATTCGCCCGTTTCGCTGCATACCGCCAACAGGCCTCCAGCAATTCACTGATAGGATGCATCCGGTTGATCGGCACGAGCCGGTCTCGTAGCTCATCGTTTGCTGCGTGCAGCGAGACCGCAAGTGAAACATTTTGCTCGTCGCCCAGCTTTTCAATGTTTGGCACCACACCGGACGTACTCACGGTAATGCGCCGCCGCGACAATCCGTAAGCGAAATCGGAAAGCAATAGATCGAGCGCCAGCAAAAGATTTCGATAATTTGCCAGTGGTTCGCCCATACCCATAAATACGACATTTGTGACGGCAGGCTTGCTATTGGGACGAATCGGCAGATTGCGGTTCGCGTGCGTCACCTGCCCGATGATCTCGTCGACGCTCAGATTACGGTTGAATCCCTGGGCGCCGGTCGCACAAAACGCGCAATCCAGAGCGCAACCCACTTGCGATGAGATGCATAGCGTGCCGCGATCGGGTTCGGGAATGAATACGCTTTCCACTGCCTGGCCGGCACCGGATTTAAACAACCACTTGACAGTTCCATCCGCCGATTTTTGTTCGCCGATCACCTCTGGCAGCTGAACCGCTGCAACCTGACCCAGTCGCTCACGCAGATTCTTTGACAGGTCCGTCATTTCATCAAAGGCATCTACGTTGCGCTGGTGAATCCACTGCAGTATCTGCCTGGCGCGAAAAGGCTTTTCTCCAAGACCCGCAAAAAACTCCTTCAGGACAGCCTCGGGCTGCCCGAGCAGATTTACTCGCGGTTGCGGGTTCTCCTGCAGATTTGCTTTTTCGGTTTCGGCGCTCATAAAATCTATCGCGTTCGCGGACAGACCCCATCGTCGCTGAAGAAAAACGCGATTTCCTGCGCAGCTGTTTCCGCCGCGTCTGAGCCGTGCACAATATTTTCTTCGATGCTTTCTGCAAAATCAGCGCGCACTGTTCCAGGATCTGCATCGGCAGGATTGGTTGCACCCATGATTTCGCGGTTTTTGTTGATCGCAGCTTTTCCCTCAAGGGCCTGCACCATGACCGGACCCGATGTCATGTAGCTGACCAAATCGTTAAAAAACGGCCGTTCACTGTGTACGGCGTAAAATCCTTCTGCCTGGCTCTTTGAAAGATGCACCATGCGGGCAGCAATAATCTGCAAACCGGCCTTTTCAAAGCGCGAGTAAATTTCGCCTATTAAATTTTTCTGGACACCATCAGGTTTAATGATGGAGAGCGTCTGCTCAACGGACATTGGGTCTTCCTTATTTTTGTATCAGTTTCAAAAAAGCCGGCATCAGGACAGCCGGCCACACGTCAACCCTTAATTTTACTTGGATAAATGGGTTCAGGCAATGAATGTAACACCCTGAACGCGCTCAAATCGTGACCCTGCAGGCCACCTGGCCGGGATAACTCACGAATGCTTAGCGCTTTCATTGCGGCGATTCATGGCTGCTCCGGGCTAGACGCTGAAACTCTCTCCACAGCCACATTCGCCGGTCACATTGGGGTTACGGAAGCGAAATGCCTCGTTGAGCCCTTCCTTGACGAAGTCAACCTCGGTGCCATCAATGAGCGCAAGGCTGTCTTTGTCCACCACAACTTTGATGCCGTGATCCTCGAAGACGACATCGAGATCATTAACCTGATCTGCATAGTTGATGACATAGGCGAAGCCATTACAGCCGGTCTTTTTGATGCCCAAACGCAAGCCGACGCCGCTACCCCTGGTGTCGAGATGGGTCCTGACTCGCTCGGCAGCGGGTTGGGTCAATGATATAGCCATTTCGGTTTCATTCCTGATCATTCGGCGCTTGAATCCAGCGCCACAAGCGATTTCAGCGCATCTTCGAGTAACAGTATACGGCCGGTTTTCTCTACAGGTACAGACATCTGTCGCATTATTTCCGCTAACGGAAAATCTTTTAGCGCTGATACCGGCCCCGATTCGCGCTGCTCGCACAGCCATTCGGCGGCCGCTATGAGATGTGGACAACCCCATGCTCTGAAGCGCATTTCACCCACGAACCCGTCTTCGACCCCGACCGATAGCGCTATACGGGCTCCCTGGCCGGATTCGGCGGCCACAGAATCGAGTATCTGCGGGTAATCACGACTTAAGTCTCCCGCATGTGCGGCACTGTGAAAGTACTCGCGGACTGTCTTGTTGTATGGCTCGGACAGCAACATTTCAAGGGCGCTCATCAGAATTGGGTGCAATTGCGCGCAGATGCTCTACTGCCCATCGATAGCGCTCGATTGCAATTTCGATATCCGCGGCGCTCGTCATCCTGCCGAAACTGAAGCGCACAGCACTTTGTGCCAGCAAATCGTCCAGGCCATGCGCCCGCAATACATAGGAAGACTCGCCACTGGTCGAGTTACAGGCCGAACCGCTTGCGGCACAAACGGGCTCCAGCCCGAGCATCAGGCTCTCACCCTCGACACCCTTCGCACTGACATTAAGGATTCCTGGGTAGGTATCCTCTGGCGCACCATTGCGGACCAATCCGGAGATGCCGCCAAGACCGCCCACAAGCTGCTCACGTAGCCTGGTGACCTGTGCCAGGTCTTCCTGCATCTGCTCTGCGGCGACTAATGCCGCGAGTCCTGCGCCTTCAATGAGATGCACGGGCAACGTTCCCGGCCGCAAACCGCGCTCCTGGCCACCACCAAAAGTCTGCGGCAGCACATGGCAGCCCGGTCGCGCGGCGACATATAACGCACCTATGCCCTGTGGTCCGTAGAACTTGTGCGCCGTTAGCGACAGCAGATCGACCGGCAAGTCGTCCAGTTCAAGCGGCAATTTGCCGACAGATTGTGCAGCATCGGTGTGAAACAAGACGCCATTCTCGCGACAGATATTGCCGAGCTGCCGGATATCCTGGATTACCCCGGTTTCGTTGTTGACGTGCATTACAGAGACCAGCTGCGTGTCCTCGCGAAGTGCCGACTGCAATACTTCGGCTGACAGCAGACCCGCCGCGTCCGGTCGCAGCCAGGTAACTGCAAAACCTTCCTTTTCCAGTGCCGCAAAAGTTGCAGTGACCGCTTTGTGCTCCGTCATCACGGTCACAAGGTGCTTACCACGGTGAGCACGGAATTTCGCAGCACCGGTAATGGCCAGGTTATTGGCCTCGGTCGCCCCGGAGGTCCACGTGATGCGGTCTGCGTCTGTACCGAGCAGGTCGGCCAGCCGCATACGCGCCCTTGCTACCAGTGCCGCTGACGCCCTGCCCGCAATATGTATTGAAGAGGGATTGGCGAACGTACCCTCCTCTGCCATGCAGGCTTGCATCGCCTCTGCGACGCGGTGATCCAGCGGCGTAGTTGCCGCATAGTCCAGATAGACCGGATCGCGGTTCACTCGTCTGGCCCGCCCGGTTTTACCGGGCTCAGGGCGGTCAGTATGCCGCGCAGAATATTGATCTCGTTTTTATCCGGCTCCGCTTTCACGTACAGACGTCTTAACCTGCGCATAAGCAGCCGCGGGTTGTCCGGGTCAAGAAAGCCGCTCGCCTGTAGTACCTGTTCGAGGTGCTCGTAGAAAAACTCCAGTTCCTCTGCGGTTGCCGGTGGAGAGTCCGGCTCAGGCTGCACTTCGGGTGGCGCCTCCAAGGCAGCAAGTCGCAACTCATAGGTGAGTATCTGCACGGCCATGGCCAGGTTGAGTGAACTGAAGTCCGGATTCGTGGGAATACTCAGCAGTGAATTGCACAGATCAAGATGTTCATTGGTCAAACCGGACTTCTCCGGTCCAAATACAGCCGCTACCGTGTTGTGTGCGCTTTCCTCTGCCAGTCGTGCGGCACATTCCCTCGCCGCCATACTTGGCCAACCAATCGACCGCGAACGCGCACTGGCGCCAGCGACCCAGGTGCAGTCGCTTATCGCCTCTTCAAGACTATCGACCACTCGGGCCGCCTCCAGCACGTCCTCCGCACCAGATGCACGTGCGGACGCCTCAGCGTGCGGAAAATATCGTGGCTGGACCAGCGCCAGGTCCGACAAACCCATATTTTTCATCGCGCGCGCCACAGCACCGATATTTCCCGGATGTGTCGTGCCGACGAGGATGATACGAATTGTCACTAAAATGCGGTCCCGCTGCTAAAAGGTCTGGTATTCTACCGCCCCGCGGCGGATCGGTCCGCCATTGTACAAACTGTTCTTTACTCAACCTGACGGAATCATCGCATGCACGCATTATTAAATGTGGCAGTCATGGCTGCACAACGCGGAGGAGACACCCTCATCCGCAACCTCAACAAACTCGACAAACTTAAAGTTGAGCAAAAAGGCCGCAACGATTTCGTCAGCGACGCAGACCGCATGGCAGAGAAAGCGGTCATCAACACCATCCTCAAACATTACCCGGACCACGCCATTCTTGCAGAAGAATCCGGCCAGCACGGCGATTCCGAATATGTGTGGATAATCGACCCGCTGGATGGCACCACCAATTACCTGCACGGCTTTCCGGTCTTTGCCGTGTCTGTCGGGCTTACGCATAACGGTCGCCTGGAACACGGCGCCGTTTATGACCCCATGCGCCAGGAATTGTTTACCGCGTCGCGCGGCCAGGGTGCGCAACTCGACGGTCGGAAAATCAGGGTAACCGGCCGAATAGATCTTGAACGTGCGCTCCTCGGTACAGGATTTCCGTATCGCGATTCGAATATGGCCCTCGAGCCTTACCTCAACATGTTGGTCAACGCGATAAAGGAAACGGCCGGAATCCGGCGCGCGGGCTCAGCCGCACTCGACCTGTGTTACGTTGCCGCGGGTCGTCTCGACGCATTCTGGGAAACCGGCCTTAGCTCATGGGACATTGCTGCCGGTGCGCTGATCATTCGCGAAGCTGGAGGAATTATCACCGGCCTTGATGGCAGCGAGGACTTTCTTGAAACCGGTCACATACTCACCGGCACACCCAGAATCTATCGCGAGCTGGCGAAATTATTCGGTCCGGACATCAAAAAGATGTTTGCAGAAAATTCGTAGGACAGCGCTAATCCAGAAAATTGCGCACTCAAAAAATGTAGCAATGTCATGGTATTCGAAGCCCAAAAACTGTAGCACGGTCTCGTTGGAGCCCGCCGTGCGGGCGACAAACAATTAATGGCATGTTTTCAACATGCCATTAATTGTTTGCAAAACATCAACCCACCGAACCCGCTCAAAAATTACGCTCATGATTTACGCGGACTGATAATTCGCGCGGCTGCAATGTTCAGCGAACTCGCCCGCTGGGCGGGCTCCTACGTTTCGATCAGCGTCATTACCAAGCTAAGGCAAATCGTCAAGCATATCCGGATCGGCCTCGGGCGGCATCAAATCCTGCGCACTGACGTCAAGCATCAGCGCCGTCGCGCTGGCTGTCCAGATCGACGAATAAGTACCGACAACAATACCGACGATCAACGCGATCGAGAACGGACGGACCGTCTCACCACCCAGCACGAGTAGTGCAACCAGCACGAGAAGTGTCGTGACCCCGGTAATGATCGTACGTGCCAGCATTTCGTTGATCGAGATATTCATCGCCTCTTCCGCTGATACACCGCGCAATGCGATGAAGTTTTCACGAATCCGATCAAACGCGACCACGGTATCGTTCAGCGAATAACCGATAACTGCCAGTACAGCGGCCACAACGGTCAAATCGAAAGTGAAGCCAAATACGGAAAAGAAACCAACGGTCACAATGACATCATGCGCAAGAGCTGCAACCGCACCGGCGGCAAACTTCCACTGAAAACGAAACATTACGTAGGCAAAGATCATCAGCAGGGCAAAAATCATCGCCAGCCCCCCCTGCTCCGTCAGTTCCTCGCCAACCTGGGAACTGACAATGGCCACGCCGCGTAGATCGACCTCGGGGTTATCAGCAGCAAGAATACTGCGCATGGAATCCCGGATAGCATCGGCGTCTTCACCTGGCTGCGGCGGCAGGCGAATCTGCACATCCGTTAGCGGGCCAAAGGTGTTTACCTGCATATTCGCAAAGCCAGCATCGCCGAGTATCTGCCGGATATTGGCAATATCTGCAGCCTCCGGGTAGCCGACCTCGAGCAACACACCACCCGTAAAATCAATGCCGAAATTCAGGGTGCGGGTTGACAGCGACACGATGGAAATAAACACGAGCAAAACAGAAAAACTGACGGCAACGACGCGTTTTTTCTTGCTTAGGAAATCAATATTTGTTTTTTCTTTAAAGAGGCGCATCAGTAATCCATCAAATTGGCAATGATTTTAGTTTGCGGCCGCCAAATACCAGGTTGACGACGGTGCGGGTACCAACGATTGCTGTAAACAGCGAGGTAATGATGCCAAGCGATAAGGTAATCGCGAATCCTTTAACCGGACCGGTACCAAATGCGAACAGGACGATCGCTGCAATCAGCGTCGTGATGTTGGCGTCCACGATCGATGACAGCGCTTTCTCGTAGCCCGAGTTAATGCTGGCCTGAATCCCGCTGCCGCTCGCCAGCTCTTCCCTGATTCTTTCGAATATAAGTACGTTGGCATCAACCGCCATACCCACAGTCAATACGATACCGGCGATACCCGGCAACGTTAGCGAAGCCTGCAAAAGTGACAGCAGTGCGACAATGAATACAAGATTTGAGAACAGCGCCAGGTTCGCGATCATGCCGAAGCCACGATAATAAATTGCCATAAACACGACGACGGCCAGAAAGCCGATTTTCACCGCGTTAAATCCGCGCTCAATATTTTGTTTACCTGTCGTTGGCCCGATCGTGCGTTCTTCAACCTTGTATACAGGTGCTGCCAGCGCTCCGGCGCGCAACAACAGCGCGAGATCATGTGCCTCACCGGGCGTCAGCCCGGTGGTTTGAAAACTGTTTTTGAAAACTCCGCGAATGGTTGCGGTGTTAATTATTTCCTCAGTCTTGATCGTGCGATGCTCTACGCCGCCATCAGGCAGGACTGTCGATTCACGTTGTGTTTCGATAAACACGGTTGCCATCGGTTTGTTCAGGTTGGCCTGTGTGTTTTTGAGCATGCTGTCGCCGCCGACGGCGTCAAGCGTAATAAATACGGCAGGCTGGCCCTCGCTGAAACCGGACGAGGCGTTCACAATCTGGTCTCCTGATGCGATGACCTCACGCTTTAGTTTCTGACTGGCAATCCCGGGGCGTCCCCGGTAATTCCGTGAACCCGGACTATCGCCAGTCGTATCGACCATACGAAATTCAAGCGTCGCGGTCGCGGTTAGTAATTCGTCGAGCTGATTCGGATCCTGTACACCAGGCAGTTGTACGACAATTCGGTTTACGCCCTGTCGCTGCACCAACGGCTCGGCGACACCGAGTTGATCCACACGACTTCTGAGTGTCGTAATGTTCTGTTCAATGGCAAAATCCTGACGAGCCCGAATTTGAATATCACTCATCGATACGCGTAGCGACAGCCCATCGGCACCATCTGTAATGATCAATTCCGGATCAGCATTGTTAATAATGTCGCGGGCTGCCTCCATGTCTGCAGCGCTTTGTAAGCGAACGGTAATAATCGTACCGTTGACCCGCACCTGCCGCCGCAAACCCGCATCCCGAAGCAACTCGCTAAAATCCTGCTCATAGGTCGCCAGACGACTTTCTATAGCCGTATCCATATCAACTTCAAGCAGGAAATACACACCGCCACGCAAATCCAGACCGAGACTCATCGGACTCAAACCCAGATCACGCACCCACGCCGGCAGTCTTGGCGCCAGCGTGATCGCTACATTCGAATCACTGGCAAACCGTTCCCTCAGCAATTCACCAGCGACCAGCTGATCTTCCACTGCGGCAAACGTGACGACAACGCGACCATCCTGCAGATAGGCATCGTCAGTAGTGATGCCCTCACTATCGAGGACCTGCACAACACGTTCAATGCGTGCGTCATCGAACGGCTTGCCGTCGATCTCCGCAAGCTGAATAGCACTTACACTGCCATAGATATTCGGCAAAGCGAGCAATATGCCAAGCAAGAGGATGCCAAGCACCAGCACGTTCAGCCATGTTGGGTAACGATTCATAAGATAGAGTTAACTCAGGCGGCGTCAATGGTGCCTTTCGGCACAATTGCGGACACAGTCGATTTCTGGATTTTGATTTCTACGTTGTCGGCGATCTTCAGTGTTGCGTAATGATCAGTCACCGCGGTTACCTTGCCAAGAATGCCGCCGGCAGTCAGTACTTCATCGCCGGTTGCAAGCGCGCCGATAAGTTCAGTATGCGCTTTTTGCTTCTTTTGCTGTGGGCGAATCAACAGAAAATAGAAAGCTACGAATATGACGATCATCGGCAGGAAAAAACCGAACGGATCGCTCTGAGCTGCGCCCTGTGCATGGGCCGGACTAATTAAAAAATCCATCATTATTTTTCTTTCTCGTTGTTAAAATGGCGCCCCTAAATCGCTTAAGATCAGAGCTGCAAAAACGGCGCGCTATTATGGCACACGTTCGAGGGACATTGGGATGTGCGATGAAGATTCAAGATGGGGTGGAAATAATGCAGGAGCCCGCCCAGCGGGCAATCCGCCTGTGATGACGAATAAACACGCCATTGACCGGCGCGGATTGATCTTTAGTGCCATAGCCGACAAAAGCGAAATCGCCCGCTGGGCGGGCTCCTACGTTACTGCGCTGCCAGCATCAGCCTGAGCGTATTTGTCCTGAATTTCACGGACAAATTCCGTCAGGGTGTCATTTTCAATTGCCGCGCGAAGATCTTTCATAAGTTTTTGATAATAATGAAGATTATGGATCGTCCCTAGCCGTCCGCCGAGCATTTCCGAGCACTTTTCCAGGTGTCGGAGGTAGGACAGGCTGTAATTCCTGCAGGTGTAGCAATCGCAGGCCGGGTCCAGCGGGCCGGTGTCATCGGCGTAGCGAGCATTACGAATCTTGACCACGCCCTGTGATGTGAACAGATGTCCGGTGCGGGCGTGTCGTGTCGGCATGACACAATCGAACATGTCAACGCCGCGACTGACCGCCTCGGCGATATCAACCGGTGTACCCACTCCCATCAGATAGCGTGGCAGCGCTGCCGGCATGGCCGGCATAAGCGCATCCATTACGGCCAGCCGTTCCTCTTCCGGTTCGCCAACGGCGAGGCCACCAATCGCATAGCCGTCAAAGCCGATGTCACAAAGCGCCTGCAAAGACTCCTGGCGCAAATGATCGTAGACGCCGCCCTGCACAATGCCGAAGATCGCTTCACCGCGGCCCGGATCGCGTTCTTTCAGCATATCGAAATGATGTCGGCTGCGACTTGCCCAACGAAGTGACAATTGCATGGATTCCCGCGCATCTTTTTCACTGGCTGGATAAGGCGTGCACTCGTCGAAAATCATCGTCACGTCAGCGTTGAGGTCGTGCTGCACCTGCATGGATTTTTCGGGCGTGAGGAAAACTTCGTCGCCATTCACCGGCGAGCGAAACCTGACGCCCTCTTCACTCAACTTGCGCATTGCCGCGAGAGAAAATACCTGGAATCCACCGGAGTCCGTCAGGATTGGTCCGCTCCAGTTCATGAACTCATGCAAGCCGCCGTGTTTTCGCACGATGTCTGTTCCCGGTCGCAGCATAAGGTGAAAGGTATTGCCCAAAATAATGTCGGCACCGCTTTCCCTGACTTCTTCCGGTGTTACGCTTTTGACCGAGCCATACGTACCCACCGGCATGAATGCGGGCGTTCGAACGACACCGCGACGGAACTTCAACTCGCCGGTGCGTGCGGCAGCAGACGTTTTCAGGACAGTAAAATTCATGTCGTCGGTGGCATTATCAACATTGCGTCACCATAACTGAAAAAGCGGTAACGATTTGCTACGGCATGACGATAGGCGTCCAGCATATGATCGCTGCCGGCAAAAGCTGCTACCAGCATGAGCAGGGATGATTGCGGCAAATGGAAATTGGTCAGCATGGCGTCGACTGATCTGAATTTGTAGCCCGGAAAAATGAACAGGTCGGTTTCGCCGGAAAAGGGGCTCAAGACACCGTCTGCCGATGCAGCTTCCAGGGCTCTGACTGAAGTTGTACCCACGGCAATGACACGGCCGCCTGCCGCCCTGGTTTCACGAACCGCTGCGCAAACATCCTCCCCTACCTGTAATCGCTCCGCGTGCAGGCGATTCATCCGGACTTGCTCTTCACGTAACGATTGAAAGGTTCCCGCGCCAACGTGCAACGTAACGTAAGCATGGCGAATTCCACGTTCTGCCGTCTCAACAAACATCTGTTCGTCAAAATGCAATCCTGCTGTAGGCGCAGCTACCGCGCCCGGTGAACGCGCATAAACGGTCTGGTAACGCTCGCTATCAGCAGATTCGGCGTGGCGGTCCAGATACGGTGGCAGAGGCACATCACCATATTGCTGCAAAAAAGGCTCCAGAGGCACGGAGAACTGCAAGGTAAACATGTCGTTGTCACGACCGAGCACTGTGGCCTGGCAGCCGCCGGCAAGCTCAATCGTGATTCCAGGTCTTGGCGATTTGCTTGCACGAATCTGTGCAATTGCCTGGTTGTCCTGGAGCGCGCGCTCTATCAGGATTTCAACCCGTCCACCGGAGTCTTTGTGGCCGTGCAGGCGCGCCCGAATTACACGGGTATCGTTGAACACCAGCAAATCACCCGCTCGCAAACACAGCGGCAAATCGGCGAAGTCGCCGTCTTTTAATTCGAGCCCGTGACTGGTATCGACCACCAGCATGCGGCTTGCCCGGCGTTCACTCGCCGGATGCCTGGCGATCAGTTCCGCCGGCAACTCGTAATCGAAATCACTTAATTTCATGGCCGCGCATGTTAGCAGGCCAGGTGCGCGCAGATAGGAAAAACCAGTTCAGATTATTGAGTAACGCGCCTCGGCACGATTACATTGCCCTGTGGCAGAACATGAACATTTGGCGCAATGCCTTGCGGTACTCGACTTTGGCGATCATCAGGCATCTCTATGCTGACCGTTTTCTTGCGCTTATCACGCATAATATCGATCTTCACCGTCTCACCACTTTCATAGGAACCGAGGATACGCATCGCATGCGATACCGAGGTTGGCACGCGGCCATCAATTTCCCGGATCACATCGCCGTCCTGAAGTTGCAGCTCATCGTTTTCCGGTGCACGCACAATTAGCAATCCTTCGGTTGTGCCGAAGTAACTTCCAAGCCGCTCCGTTAGCTTAATAATTTCCATGTCGCCAAAGCTGCTGCTGTTCGCCATCCAGATAGATCGGGCGAATACACTGCCAGGAGGTGCGACGTGAATGTTTGGCGGCACAACACCGTCGCTTGCAAAATCAAAGTCGCCATCAAAATCGATTGTAAACGCGCGAACGTGTGCCTGTTGCGGAATTAATTCAACAGACTGGCTTTTGCCATTGCGCAGAAAATCAACACTGAGTTCATCGCCATTTTCGACACCGGTCATGAAATTCAGTAATTTTTCACTGGCCACCTGGCTGTTTTCTGACGTAAATAACTCGCCGTTAATTGCAGTGATAACATCACCGGCACGTAATCCGGCGTCCGCAGCGGCCCCGCCGGGGGACACGCCATTCACCGCTACACCCTCGACAGGTTCATCGTTATCCTGTCCGGAAATCGTCACACCAAGCACCGGGCCGCCGCTGTTACGCACAATGCGCTCAATGGTCGCGGTCCGTGGCAACTGCCGTATCGAGAGCTCGGCAACTTCCTGCGCTGCGATTTCGAGCGCCCTTTCTGCCTGACGCATACGCACCTCGACCTCCACCGATCGACTCTCCATCTCGCGCACTCTTTCCCGAGCTACCTGCTTACGTATTTCGCGCACCTCTTCAACCTCCTGCGCACGCATCTGCTCGGCCTCGCGCCTTGCGCTGTTCAGTTCATCAGATTCATCTTGTGCCAACGCTGGTACACAAAAGAGTGCCAACATCGTCGCCGACAAAATTTTACTGCAAGTTCTCATCCAGCCACTCCTGGTATTGCCGCATCAGCGTCACACGCTTGCTGCAAACCCGTAAATTAAATTCCAATCAAAATGACATCCGCTGTGCTTGCGCCGTACGCAAACTCAGGAGCGAGTTCATCAGCCGGACCCGTTCACGCCAGTAAATTTCTACTTGCTCGGGACTCAGCTGTGCCTCCGGGTGATTCAGCAGGTAATCAATTGCGGCAATATGTTCCTCGAGATCGGAGATCGTCGCTGCTGTGCTGGCCCGCACGAGACTTGGCTGTCCCGGCAATGCACGCAGATTTCGCTCAATTTGTTGCGACTGCACCATCAATGCACTCAGACCCGCCCCGTTTGTGTTGCCCGCCAATACCTCGTTTGATGGCACTGTCGGAAAGCTCTGCTCACCGCTGTCAGTCACCGGTGTCACAGGGATAATGAGCACCGCCAGTACTACTGCTGCTGCCATGCCGACGCCTAAAAACCAGGTCCGGCGCTCAACCGACCTGGACTTGAATAAGCCCTCGGCACGCGCCTGTTCCTCTATCCGCTGCCACACTGCACGCGGCGGCATCGTGTCCTCAAGTGCGCCCAGCGACGTTTGCAAAATTTCGCGTTCAGCAACGCTTAAACCGCTATTCATCATCTCGTCCTGTTGCTCATTACTCTCAGTCATCTTCTCTTCACTCACATTCCTGTCTCAGCAACTGCCCAGCACAGATCCCTGCATGGTCGCATCCGAATTTTCCCGCTCAATTTGCACATCAAGCATGGGCCGTAGCCGAAGGTATGCCCGCGATAGTTGAGACTTTGAGAAACTTTCAGTCTTGCCCATCAACCCGGCGATTTCTTTATGCGTAAAACCCTCTACATCGTGTAACCAGACTACAGCGCGACTAACCGGCGGCAAGTTTCCCAGCGCCGCATCAAGATCCATTGCCTGCTCCGGTTGGGCGGGGTTGCCTTGCTGGTAAGTACCTGCAGGCGCCGCGTCTTCCCAGTCGTCGTCCAGGCTCTGACCCCTGCTGTGCCAGGCCGAACGCAGGAACATGAGTGCCTTGGAAATCGCGATGCGCCGAATCCACATACCCAGCGGCGCTTCGCCGCGAAACCCGGCTATGCTGCGCATGACCTGTATGAAGGTCTCCTGCAGCAAATCTTCAGCAGTAGCCGGTACTCGCGTAAATCGCAGGCAAACGGAGTACACAGGGGCTGAATAGGCGCGATAGATAATCTCGTGCGCCTTCGCGTCGCCTTTGGACGCCCGCCGCACAATCGCCGGATCGATCTCGATGTCTGCAAACTTGCTCATGTCTCGTATCTTAGGATGCGCCTTGCCTGTAAAGAGTCGCAGAATATTTGCATTATAGTTTGGCAGCACCACGGTGGCGCGCATATACTAGCGGCCTTTCGGCCAGGGCAAGCCTCCTGGCCGGAATCCCTTGGTTGCCGGGATGGCGGAACTGGTAGACGCGCCGGATTCAAAATCCGGTTTCTTTACGGAAGTGGGGGTTCGATTCCCCCTCCCGGCACCACTTATCAGACAGCTCTGATTATTCGATCCCAAAGTCAACGATATCAACCATGAAATTTTGCTCAAACTGTGGCGTACCAGTCATCCTAAAAATCCCTGCCGGGGATACCAGGGATCGCTGGGTGTGCGATGCCTGCACAATTGTGCATTACCAGAATCCGAAAATGGTTGTTGGCTGCGTGCCGGAACGCGATGGCAAAATTCTGTTGTGCAAACGCGCAATAGAACCCCGGCACGGATTCTGGACAGTGCCGGCTGGTTTTATGGAGTTGGGTGAAACCATTGCGCAGGGCGCAACACGGGAAACACTCGAGGAAGCCTGCGCCGAAGTCAGAATTGGCCATCTGTTCGCCTCTGTTGATGTCGTTGAGGCAGGTCAGGTACACCTGTTTTTTACGGCAGCATTGATGAGTGATTTCGCTGCAGGAGAAGAATCTCTCGACGTACAGATGTTTGCTAAAGACGAAATACCCTGGGATGAAATAGCATTTCGCAGTGGCACCTTTGCATTAAAAAAGTACCTGGAGGATGCGGGCGAGAATAACGGCGTGCATCTGCACGAAATCAGCTTCCGCAAAGGTCGTAACTAGCCCGAATATTTCATGAGTGGGCGGGATTGTCGGTTTCTGTCTCGCGTGCAGCGCGTTCGATCGTGCGAGAGACGCAGCAGGGACTACGTGTAGAGCAGGATCGGACGCGATGTGCTGGCACAGGAAGTGACAACCCGGCAGGCTTCGACTGAAACGCGACGGTACGAGCCAATCGAAACTGATCCGTTTGATTCATCTACCATTTTCAGGGTTGGAAGCCGGTACCCGTGAATTATTCGGGCTTGCAGTCTATGAGAAACCCTTCGATTACTGGCTTGCAGCGGTGTTATCCAGGTTTTCCATTTCGAGCGAGGCGAGTGCCTCGGTTAGCTGCGCCGGCGGCAGGTAGCCGCTGAACAAAGTTCCATCCTCCGCCACGATCGCTGGCGTGCCACGCAAACCGATATCCTTACCCAATGCAAAATGGGCGTTGATGATCGATGCGTCACAACTATCCGAGTCAAAGGACTTTTCGAGCTTAGCTTGCGTAATTGCTTCCTGGCGATCATCCGCACACCAAACCTGCTCTGCTTTACTCCATGACGCCGTAGCCGGACCACTACGCGGGTACAGGAAATAGCGCACCTTAATTCCCTCGGCCAGGTACTCGTCCATCTGGCTGTGTAGCCGGCGACAGTAGGTACAGTCAACATCGGTAAACACTGAAATCGTGTACTTGATTTCATCGGGGGTAAAAACAATCAGGTCATCGTCAGGTACAGACGACATCATATCGACGCGAGCTTCATTACGGCTGTTCTCGGACAGGTTCACCTGCTGATCGAGATCAATTATGTCGCCTTGCATCAGAAAACGACCATCGCCCGAAATATAGGCAACAATCGCGCCCCGCCGGACTTCGTACCAGCCAGCAATCGGACTCGCAAACACATGTTCCGGTTCGACGCCCGAGAACATTTCCGAGACTGTGTCCCGAACGTGCTGCAGTTCTGCCGAAACTTCATCTGCCGTTGCCGGTGCAACAATAAAAAGCAGGGCCGCTGACAGCGTTATGCTAATTCGCAGAAAGATGTTTTTCATTAAGGATTCCTTTTGCAATGCCAGCTCACCGGCATGCCACATGGTGTAACGAGATTGGACCGTCATCCTGATAGTCGGTTCCAACTGGAATATGCGTTTGCCCGCGGCAAAATGCGTCGCGATTGTAACAAAGTAGACCGCAAGTATTGGTCAATTGTTACGCCATGTGATTTCGGGGCTGGCGTTCAGCCTCGCGGGTGATGCTCACCGTGCAGGTCTTTGAGCCGTTCCCGCGCCACATGTGTATATATCTGTGTCGTGGAAAGGTCACTGTGCCCTAACAGAAGCTGTACAACGCGCAGATCTGCGCCACGATTCAGGAGGTGTGTTGCGAAAGCATGCCGCAGGCTGTGCGGCGACAGGTCCTTGTCGATACCCGCCTTTTGCGCGTAACGCTTGATGATGTGCCAAAAGGCCTGACGCGTCATACGATCACCGCGTCGTGTCGGAAACAGGTAGTCAGTTTGGCGCTCGAGCAGTATTTCCATCCGTGGGCCGTCAATAAAATCCCTTAGCCAGCGCTGCGATTCGTCACCAATCGGTATCAACCGCTCAACATCGCCTTTGCCGACGATGCGCAAAACGCCCTGGTTAAAATTGACTTGCGACTGCTTGAGGTTGATTAATTCAGAAACCCGCAACCCGGTTGCGTACAGCAACTCGAGCATGGTGCGATCTCGATGGCCCAGCGACTCATCGGTATTCGGCGCCTGCAGCAACCCGTCGACTTCCTCTTCGCTGAGTGTCTTCGGCAGTGAACGGCCAATGCGTGGCATTGCTATGTCCGCTGTTGGATCAGTGTCGCGCAAGCCCTCGCGCATAATGTAGCGATAGAATCTGCGAAAACTGGAAAGCTGCCTGGCTGTGGAACGCGGTTTCGCGCCACTTTCGACACGACCGGCAATGAACTCCAGCAAGTCTGCTTTCTCGGCGTTTTCAATCGAGATGTTTTTTTCTGCAAGGCCACGCGCCAACGTCATCAGGTCAGCACGATACGCGCCCAGTGTATTGGGAGACAGGCCGCGTTCGGTCCAGATCGCATCGAGGAAGCGGTCAATCAGTGCTTCCAGATTGGCTTGCGGCTTGTCGTTTATGTCATTCTGACCTGTCGTCATAGTGTCCATCATTTTGCAGACCGTCCCTGGTTTGCCCGGTAAATTCTGACCGTACTTTTGCGATGTTTGACTGTTAGCATGCACTATTGACGCTGCAGCGCCCCAGTGCGCCCTATCAACGTCGCAAATCCTGACAATCCCGATCGCCAAGCAACGGTTTTTCCAAGGAATTGAGTATGATCAGCCACAGTCGACACGGGCGTGACCGCTGTCACAAATTCTTCAGGGCATTAACATAAAGTGACCTGCATCACAGTCACAATAGTGATCTCAAGCCCCTCCAGGCGCCGCTACCCGGGAAATCTTCGGACCAGCCCGTGAATGCCTCGACGCAATCGGCCGACAGGGGCCTCATTAGCTATTTATACGGCATTTATTGCTGGCTGGTTTTTGTTGTGTGTATCTTTTTTTCCATCCTGTTCGCCTTGCTGGTCCCGGGACTCGAGCGCAGAAGACGCTGGGTTGGGGCATCCTCGCGAATGGTTTTCACGCTTGCCGGGGTCCACGTCAAGGTTCGAGGCTATGAAAACCTGCCCTCCGGACACTGCATTGTGGTTTCCAATCACGCCAGCATTCTTGACGGCGTGCTGTTACAGGGGTTCCTGCCGCCACGTTTTTCGTTCGTAATAAAAGGTGAAATGCAACGCGTTCCCGCCGTCAGTTTTCTCCTGCGCCGAGTTGGCTCAAGGTTTGTCGAGCGATTCGACGCATCCGGCAGTGCCCGGGATGCACGGGATTTGTTGCGTGCAGCGAGTGGTGGAGAATCACTGACGTTTTTTGCCGAAGGGACCGTAATCAGCGAGCCCGGCCTTAGCCGGTTTCGCGCAGGCGCATTTGCGGCCGCAATCAAGGCGTCAGTACCCATAGTGCCGCTCGCTATATCCGGATCGCGACGCGTCCTTGTTGCCCACACCCGCCTGCCCCGACACGGCCATCTGCGTATAGATATCCTCAATCCGGTCGAGCCGTCACATCGTGCATTCGAGAACAGCAAGGAACTGGCCGAGCTGTCTCGACAACGCATCCTGGAGGTCCTGGACGAACCCGACCTGCTGGCGAAATGAGTGGACGGTAAAGTTCCGCATTATTGGCATTGCACGTTGGCCCCGGATACGGGAAAGTAGCACTCAATTTTTGCCCGACCAGCGGAATAACCACACTAATGAACAATGACCCTGTCGTCATCGTCGCGGCACGCCGAACGCCAATGGGCGCTTTTCAGGGCGTGCTCAGCCCGGCCAGCGCGACCGACCTCTCTGCTGCAGCCAGTCTTGCGGCGATAGAAGATGCCGGCCTTGATCCGGCACAGCTCGACGAAGTCCTGCTCGGCTGCGTATTGCCGGCTGGCCTTGGGCAAGCGCCAGCCCGTCAGGCAGCGCTCGCAGCAGGCATTCCTGTTGGCGTTCCCTGCACAACCGTCAACAAGGTATGTGGTTCCGGGATGAAGACCACCATGCTGGGTCACGACCTGATAAGAGCCGGGAGTGCGGGGATCGTACTGACTGGTGGCATGGAGTCGATGAGCAACGCACCCTACCTGATGCCCAAAGCCAGGTCCGGCTATCGCATGGGACACCAGGAAGTTCTCGATCACATGTTTTTCGACGGCCTGCAAAATCCCTACGATGGCAACATGATGGGTCACTTTGCAGAGATTACAGCGGAAAAATATGGATTTTCACGTGATGATCAGGATGCATTTGCAATTCAGTCGGTCACGCGTGCCAGAGATGCGATGACACAAGGTCGATTCAACCATGAAATCGCACCAGTGACGGTCAGGAGTCGCAAAGGCGAGCAAGTAGTCATTGCGGATGAAAGCCCCGGCAAAGTTGATATCGAGAAAATACCTAACCTGCGCCCGGCATTTAAGAAAGACGGCACGGTAACGGCCGCCAGCTCATCGTCGATTTCCGACGGCGCCGCCAGCCTGATTTTGATGCGCGAAAGTCAGGCGCGCGACGAGGGAGTTGCAGTGCTGGCCAGAATCACCGGCCATTGTGGATTTGCACAAGAACCGGAGTGGTTCACAACCTCACCGGTATTTGCGATCGAAGCACTGCATAAACAGCTGGACTGGAATCCCGATTCGGTAGATTTATATGAAATCAATGAAGCGTTTGCCTGCGTGACGATGGCGGCTATTAGAGATGTCGGCATCGATCCTGGAAAAGTGAACGTTAACGGCGGCGCCTGCGCGCTTGGTCACCCCATCGGTGCATCGGGTGCGAGAATCCTGGTTACGCTGTTGCACGCATTGCGTGAAAAAGGTGGTGGCAAAGGTATCGCCTCACTGTGCATAGGTGGCGGCGAGGCAGTCGCAATTGGCGTTGAAGTCGCTTAACGAACCAAATCAGTATTAACAATTCAACAGGCGGAGAATGAAATGAAACTCGCTTCAGCGAAAGCAGTAATCAGTGGTGGCGCATCAGGCCTTGGTTTTGCAACAGCAAAAAATATCATTGCTGCCGGCGGCCAGGTTGCGCTGCTCGACGTCAACGATGAACAAGGCGCAAAGAGTGCAGCCGAACTTGGCGAGCGGGCAACTTACATCCACGCGGACGTATCCGTTGAAGAGCAGGTCAAGGCAGCGGTCAACGGCGCGCATGCGTTTATGGATGGCATAACGCTGGCTGTTAATTGCGCCGGTGTCGTCGGTGCTGCTCGTGCGCTGGGTCGTGAAGGGACCATGCCGGGAGAATTTTTCGCCAAGACTATTTCGATCAACCTGGTTGGTTCTTTCATGGTCGCCAAGGAAACGGCCAACGTCATGCAAAATAACGAACCCAATGATGATGGTGAGCGCGGCGTAATCATCAGCACCGCGTCAGTCGCCGCATTCGAAGGCCAGATCGGTCAGGCCGCGTACTCGGCGTCCAAGGGCGGAGTTATCAGTATGGCGCTGCCACTGGCCAGAGAATTTGCGCGCATTGGCGTACGTGTAAACACCATAGCGCCAGGAATCTTTATGACGCCAATGGTAGCCGGCATGTCGGACGAATTGCAGCAGTCGCTCGGAGCCCAGGTACCGTTCCCGCCACGCCTCGGACGGCCTGAAGAGTACGCAGACCTGGTCGGAAGTATCTATGGCAACTGCATGATCAACGGTGAAGTCATCCGCCTGGACGGCGCTATCAGGATGCAGCCCAAGTAATTCCGGGTTTAGTTCACTGCTGTCTCATAAAGACGAGTTTCCTGGCGGTGGGCTGAAGCGTTGGCGCGATGTTCCGGTATCTTCGCGGATTTGGGGCATCGCCCGCTGGGCGGGCGAATAAACAACGCCCAGCGCGATTGCGGGCTACTCAAGTCGACTTGATGCTTCTTCCAAGCACCGATTTTGAGTTAGTGGGACAACAGTAGGCTTAACTACTGGCTTTGCACCGCGTACAGAGCAGGTTGCGGGCGACATTTTTTGTTTAGCTCTGCGATATGCTCTTCGCAGATTTTTGTGTATCTCCGGCTGAATTCGCTCCCGCCATAAATATAGGCGCGCTCGAACCAGTGCCTTGCGTCGATAAAGAAATCTTTTTTCTCGAGTGCCGACATTTGCCCGTCGCCGTTGTAATGGCCGCTGGCGAGCAAATAGTGAAAGCGACCGATTTGCTCGCATTCACCGACAGAAATAGGAATATTCATTGTCGCTCCTTGTAGCCTTTGCAAAGACATAAGGTGAGAGTTAAGGCTGCTGCTCTTGCTGCCGCTTGATTGATGCAACCTGCTCTTCCAGAACACATACTTCGGGATTGTGCGAAGAACACGAAGACGGCTGACTGCTGGCGCAGCCGGTAAATACGGACAGGAAAACAATCAGAAGCAAGATCTTCATTGCAGAGACACCTGTGTAAATTTGATGACCTGCATGATGGCGAAGGCAGTGCAATGCATCTTGTCAATTGACGCCAGAGTCTGGTCAATTCACAGCATCAACGCGGCGGCTCGCGATATAACGACGTCAGTGGTATTTCGCGAAAAAAAGTGATTGAGTATTAGTCGTGGTGCTGACTTGATATCAATCGGGATAACAGGAATGACAGTGGCGACAAAATGACGAAAACCAGGGCCGACAATATCGGCAGGCCGAATACCAGCCAAAGACCATCGAATCTTCCGATTTCAATATCTCCTTCCAGGTTCATGGTGAAACCGCCAAATACCAGAAGAACTATTCCGACCAACAAACCAAGAGCCAGCGTCGATGACAGAATGACACTGAACATTCGTTTGAAATAAATCCCAAAACTCACCGCAAACCTCCCGGTTTCGCGCGTAAAGCGCTAAATTTTACAGTCACATTCCCGAATAATTCGGCCCACCGCCGCCTTCCGGTACGGTCCAGACAATATTCTGTTTCGGATCTTTTATGTCGCAGGTTTTGCAGTGCACACAATTTTGCGCATTAATTTGAAATACCGGCTGGTCATTCTCCATTACAATCTCATAAACACCGGCCGGGCAATAACGCTGTGCTGGTTCATCGAATTCGGGCAGGTTGTAAGACACCGGGATCGATGGGTCCCTGAGCGTGAGATGTGATGGCTGATCCTCCTCGTGATTGGTACTGGAGAGAAAGACCGATGAAAGCCGGTCAAAGCTGATGACGCCATCCGGTTTCTCATAATCGATCACCGGTGCATCGCTCGCTTTTTTCAGCGAGTCATTATCAGCATCCTGGTTGCGTAGCGTGATCGGCAGCTTGCCACGGAAAATATTCTGATCAATAAAGGCAAAAGCGGCACCGAAAAAAGTGCCTAACTTGTGTAGCGCCGGGCCAAAATTTCGCGCTCGATATAATTCATCATGCACCCAGGATTGATTCACCGCGTCGTCGAACGATGTCGTGTTCGTCTCATTTCCATCATCATCCAGCGCTGCATAAATATTTTCCGCCGCCAGCATGCCGGTTTTGATCGCGATGTGTGAACCCTTGATTTTTGCGCCATTCAGGAAACCTGCGTCACAACCAACCAGCACCCCGCCGGGAAAACTGAGTTTTGGCAATGATTGCAGGCCGCCCTTGTTAACCGCGCGGGCACCATAGGAAATGCGTTTGCCGCCTTCCAGGTATTGACGAATTTTCGGATGTTGCTTCCAACGCTGGAACTCATGAAATGGTGAGAGGTGCGGATTCTCATAGTTCAATGCAATGATGAATCCCGCAAACACCTGGTTGTTGGCGGCATGATAAAGAAAGCCACCACCTTCGGTCTTATTGTCCAGTGGCCAGCCCAGCGTATGTACGACGATGCCTTCTTCATGTTTTTGTGAGTCGATCTCCCAGATTTCTTTCAGCCCGATTCCATAGTGCTGCGGATCTGCGTCTTTCCTGAGATCGAAATGTTCCATCAGCGTTTCGCCAAGGTTGCCACGACAGCCCTCGGCAAAAATTGTGTACTTGCCAAGCAACTCGTAGCCAGGCTGATAGCTGGCCTTTTGCTGGCCATCCTTGCCCACTCCCACATCACTGGTAGCGACGCCCCTGACCCGGCCATCATCGTCAAAGAGGACTTCTGCTGCAGCAAATCCGGGGAAAACACTAATGCCCGCTGCCTCCGCCTTTTCGCCGAGCCACTGACACAGTCTGCCGAGGCTGATGATGTAGTTGCCCTTGTTATGCATTGGCAGCGGCACAAACATGCCGGGCACACGAATCGAATTCCTGACACCCGTCAGGTAATGAATGCGATCGCCCGTGACCTTCGTTTTGACGGGCGCACCCTGCTCTTTCCAGTCGGGATAAAGCTCATCCAGTGCATGCGGTTCGAAGACATTACCTGACAAAATATGCGCGCCAATTTCGGAACCTTTTTCAACGACGACAACCGATAACTCCTTGCCATCAGCCTCTGCGAGCTGCGCGAGACGACACGCGGCTGACAAGCCAGCGGGTCCGCCGCCAACAATGACGACATCAAATTCCATCGATTCCCGTTCGGTCTCTTGCGACATCAATAACACCATACCCAGAATGGACCGACATTCTAGCAAAGCACTGCCTGCAGGTTTCACGAAATTCAAAGCCGTTGTACCCTGCCACACTGGATGTGGAGAGCAAATGACGATTAAGGATGCCTACGCGGCGGCGGTGCAAGCACACGGGCTGCAAGCCGATGCCGCACAAGTTCGTGTTATCGGGCGCCTACAGCAATTGCAGCAGCAGATTCTGCAGCAGAATTCATTCGCGAGACGGCTGCGTAGCTGGTTACCGGGATCACCGGATCACGCCGGAACCCGCGGCATCTATCTCTGGGGCGGCGTTGGCCGCGGCAAAACCTTGCTGATGGACCTGTTTTTCACTTCTCTTGCCATCGAGGAAAAAAAACGCATCCATTTTCATCGCATGATGAGCGACATTCATGCACGACTCCGTTTGCTGGGTGACATTGAAGACCCACTTGAGCAAATTGCAGCTGATATCGCAGCCAATGTACGCGTACTTTGTTTCGATGAGTTTTATGTCAGCGATATAGCTGATGCGATGCTTCTGGGGAAATTACTCGACGGTTTGTTCCGGCGTGGCGTGACCCTGGTTGCAACCTCGAATTCAAAACCTGCGGACCTGTATAACGGTGGCTTGCAAAGGGAACGCTTCCTGCCGGCGATCGAACTACTTGAGCAATACACTAAAGTCACAGAACTCGATAGCGGCACCGATTATCGTCTGCAGCTTTTGCAGCAGGCAGGCACCTACCTGATGCCAGCCGGGGATGACGCGAATGTGAAGCTGCGACATTACTTCGACGAGATTGCATCAGCAGAAAAAATTGAAAATCACACTTTGCAGATTCTTGGCCGCGATGTTCGTACCAGGCGTTGTGCTAAAGGCGTCGCCTGGTTCGATTTTTTGGAAATCTGCGATGGCCCGCGCAGCCAGGAGGACTACATCGAGATCGCGCGCTGGTATCCCACCGTCATCATTTCCGACATACCGCAGCTAACACACGAGCAGGACAATCCGGGCAGAAGATTTATTGCCCTGATCGATGAATTCTACGATCGCAAAGTCAAATTGATCGTATCGGCAGCCACCGGTGTTGAGGCTTTGTATACCGGCGAACGCCTGCGATTCGAATTTCAGCGCACCACCAGCCGCCTGATAGAAATGCAGTCAAACGACTATCTGCATGCAGCGCACCTGGCCTGATCCTGACACTGGCAGTACCACACGCTGCTGCACTGCAGTAACATTACCTGACAATCTGAATATCCAGCAGGGAGCAACCTGAGAGTGGAAGAAAGAACAGATAAAGAGCTGATTCTAGAAGAATTTTTGCCCTACAAATTGGCGATCCTGTCGCATACTGTCAGCAGGCTCGTGGCGCGCGTTTACGACAAAAGCTTAGGCCTGACCATTCCCGAGTGGCGCGTGATCCTGATCGTGGGCCGATTCCCGGGGTTGTCCGCAGTGGAAGTTGCCGAAAGAACGATGTTGGACAAGGTTGCTGTCAGCCGGGCTGTGACCAAGCTGATCAAGCGTGGGCGCATTGACCGCGAATTCGCAGATGCTGACCGGCGCCGGTCAATTCTCAATCTGTCCGAAGAAGGCCAGAAGGTTCATGCTGAAGTTGCGCCGCTGGCATTGAAGATGGAGGACGATTTATTGCACGGACTCACCGAGGAAGAAGTCGCAACGCTCAATACCGTCATCGAGCGTCTGCTGGCCCGAGCCCGGTTTATCAGCGCGCCCTGAATCTGATCAGGCACCGATCTCCGTTCGCACACTGATCAGTTCCGGAAAAAATTCTATATCCAGCGCCTTCTTCAGAAAAGACACGCCGGACGACCCGCCGCTGCCTTTTTTATGGCCAATGATTCTCTCGACAGTCTTCATATGATGAAAACGCCAGAACTGAAAATTATTGCCAATATCCATTAGCGCTTCACACATTTCATAAGCGGACCAGTATTTCTCAGGGTTATCGTAAATGCGCTTGAACACGGCAACCACTTCAGTTTGCTCTTCGCGCTGGATACTAAAATCTCGCTCAATCGCAGTTTTTGGAACTGGCAGACCCGCGCGTGCCAGGTAGAGCAGGAATTCCTCGTACAGGCTCGGTGAGAACAACGCTATGCGTAATCGCTCGTGCCATTCCTCCTGATGTTCGTAGTATTTCATTATTGCCGTGTTCTTGTTGCCGAGGAGGAATTCGAGCAGCCGATATTGCGGCGATTGAAACCCTGATGCCTTGCCAAAAACGTCGCGAAACTGCGCATATTCGCTCGGGGTCAGCGTGTCCAGCACCATCCACTGGTTATAGACCTGGGTCTGAATATGCTTGACTCGCGCAAGGTTTTTGACCGCTGGCGACAGATCATCTTTGCGTATGGAGGCAATCGCTGCTTCGGATTCATGAATGATCAGCTTGATCCACAATTCCGTGACCTGGTGCTGAATAATGAACAACATCTCATCGTGATGCGGCGGATCACTCAGCGGTTTTTGTGCATTGAGTACGGATTCCAGCTGCAGGTACGACGTGTAGTCACTATCCCGGTCGAGATTCGCATGAATTGAGGCTTCGAGTTTGCGCTTTGTCATGATGTCAGAAGTACCGCTATCGGTTAATTCGTATAGCCGTGCATTGTAGGTCATTCCCCAGCTGGTCGACATTATCTCCTGCTACCACAAAGTAGGTATCCGGTCTCTGAACGAGCATGCTGTCCTTGGGGTATAATCCCGGCCCGTCGCTGAGAGGGCGCCAGGCAACCTAATCCGAAGCGCATTTCTTTCGGCAAGCAAAAAATAAGCCTGGCAACCCCAATTTTGGAGCAATACTTGGAAACCATCGCGGATTTCGAGGTCCAGTACAGTCAATTCCTGGATCCTGAGGGCAAGCCAAGCGCGGATATTCCCGAGCTTGCGAAAGACCCTGAAAAGCTCGTTTATATGTACCGCCAAATGACGGAAACGCGAGTTTTCGACACCAAGGCAGTCAATCTGCAACGTACCGGCAAGCTTGGCACTTACGCCTCCTGCATCGGCCATGAAGCGACCCACATCGGGCTTGCCGCGGCGATGCAAAAGGACGACGTACTGGCGCCGAGCTACAGGGAATATGGCTCCATGTTCTATCGCGGTGTCTCAATGGAAGAGATCCTGCTGTACTGGGGCGGCGATGAAAGAGGCAGCGACTTTCAGGGTCCCAGGAAGGACTTCCCGTTCTGTGTCCCGATCGCCACCCAATGCCTGCACGCCGCGGGCGCTGCCATGGCATTTCAGTTACGTGGCGAGCCACACTGCGCCGTATCGATCAATGGTGACGGCGGAACCTCCGAAGGTGCTTTTTATGAAGCGATGAACATTGCCGGCGCGCGAAAACTGCCGGTGGTCTTCATGGTGGTCAATAACAAATGGGCGATTTCGTTGCCTATCGAACAACAGACTGCCTCGGAGACGCTCGCACAAAAAGCGGTTGCCGTTGGAATCCCCGGAATTCAGGTCGATGGTAATGACGTTATCGCGGTGCGGCACTGGGTCGAACGAGCTCTGGCAAGGGCCAGGAAAGGCGAAGGAGCCTGCCTGATCGAGGCAGTAACCTATCGGCTCAGCGACCATACGACCGCGGATGACGCCAGCCGTTATCGGCAGAAAGAAGAAGTAGAAACTGCCTGGAAGGTAGAGCCGCTAATTCGACTGCGACAATATCTGACCGACCTCGGCGTCTGGGACGAAGCGAAAGAGAACGAACTTCTGGAGAGTGCCGCGGCGAAGGTAGATGAAGCGGTACAGAAGTACCTGAATACGCCAAAGCCGCCGATCGAGTCGATGTTTGACTATATGTATGCAGAGCTGCCGGAATTCCTGGAAGAGCAGCGCGAGCACGCCATTCGTTACAAGGACTCAAACGGTGGCCACCATGGCTGAGGTACCCATGGTTGATGCATTGACGATGGCGATGGCCTGGGAACTCGAACATGATTCGCGAGTCGTCATCCTCGGTGAAGATGTCGGCGTTAACGGCGGTGTATTCCGGGCGACCGCGGGCTTGCAGAAACGCTTCGGAGAGCAGCGCGTACAGGACACTCCGCTGGCGGAGGGCATGATCGCCGGTGTCTCCATCGGCATGGCGGCACAGGGCATGGTGCCGATTGCCGAGATTCAGTTCATGGGATTCATTTATCCGACCGTCGATCAGATCATCAATCATGCAGCGCGCCTGCGAAACCGAACTCGTGGCCGCCTGACTTGCCCGATGGTCTTGCGCGCGCCTTTCGGCGGTGGCATCCATGCGCCGGAGCACCACTCTGAGAGCACCGAAGCACTATTTGCTCACATGCCTGGTGTCAGGGTAGTTATTCCCTCTTCGCCAGCGAGAGCCTACGGGCTGTTGCTGGCGGCGATACGGGATCCGGACCCGGTAGTATTTCTTGAGCCCAAACGTATTTATCGCCTGAACAAACAGGAAGTCGAAGACAATGGCAAAGCATTGCCGCTGGATGTCTGCTTTATCCTGCGCGAGGGCACGGACGTGACCGTTGTGACCTGGGGTGCGATGACCTTTGAAACCCTGAAGGCGGTCGACCAGCTGAAAAAAAGTGGCATCAGTTGTGAAGTCATCGACCTGACCACCATAAGCCCGATCGATTACGAAACCATTCTCGAATCAGTCGAGAAAACAGGTCGTCTGGTCATCGTGCATGAGGCTGCAAGAAATTGCGGGGTCGGTGCAGAGATCGCGGCAATCGTCGCTGAAAAAGGCATCTACGACCTGCATGGCCCGATCATCCGGATCACCGGCTATGACGTTGTTATGCCGCTGTTCCGCCGCGAAATGGACTATATGCCAAGCGTTAGTAAAATTACGGATGCCATCAAAGAGGCCCTGAATGATTAGCCCGAATAATTCACGAGTGCCGGCTACCAATAAGGAAATGGGCCTGTGATTCAAGCCGTGCAGTATTTCACGACTAATGTCGATTCGTTGCAGATTGCGCCTGCCAACCTGCCCGAGGTTCGATTATGACCACTTTCAATCTTCCCGATCTGGGTGAAGGTCTGCCGGATGCCGAGATTGTTGCCTGGCATGTAGCCGAAGGGGATACCGTCAAGACTGATGATTTGCTGGTGTCTGTCGAGACAGCCAAAGCAGTCGTTGAGGTCCCCTCGCCGCATACCGGAGTGATCACAAAATTGTATGCAGGTGCCGGTGACATCGTCCTGACCGGCGCACCATTGGTTGATTTCGCTGAAGGCGCCGCTGTCGAAGTCGCACCACCTGCAACGCAAGAAAAATCGGAAAGTGCGGCGACGGTCGTTGGAAATGTACCGACAAGCAGTGAAATCCTCCAGGAAACTGCCATTGCCGGAGGCAGCCGGCGGCGTAAAAAGGGCAGGATCAAGGCCACACCGTCAGTTCGCACCCAGGCAAAACGGCTGGGCATCGATCTGGCTGAAATCACGCCAACCGGCAAGAATGGCCAGATCACGGCGAAGGATCTTGAAACCTTCGGCGGCAAGGAAAAATCACCGGCCCGACCTGCAGCCACAAGACGCGCGTTAACACCCGGCCAATCAATGCCATTGCGCGGCTCGCGCCGGGCGATGGCGCAGAGCATGAGCATGACGCGTGACGAAGTTGCGCTGTGCACGATGTTCGATGATGCCGATATTCACGAGTGGTTAAACAAACGTGATTTCACGGCGCGAATGATGCGCGCAATCGTCGCCGGATGCGCGGCGGAGCCGGGACTGAACGGATTTTTCGACGCCGAAAGCATGATCCACCAAACCGAATCCCGAGTCGATTTGGCAATGGCAGTAGACACTGAAGATGGTCTGATAGTGCCGGTTATCCGCAATGTTGAGGATATGAGCCTCGACGAAATCCGCACCGCCGTCGCGAAAGTGAAGCAGGCCACCGTTAACAGGTCGGTTACACCACAGGACATGGTCAACTACACCATTACACTCTCCAATTTCGGCATGCTCGCCGGACGGTATGCCACGCCGCTGATGGTGCCGCCGACCGTTGCCATTATCGGTAGCGGAAAATTACAACATGATGTTGTCGCAGTTATGGGTGGCATCGAGGTGCACAGAAGAATACCCTTGTCGCTGAGTTTCGATCATCGCTGCGTTACGGGCGGTGAAGCATGCCGTTTTCTGGCGGCTGTGATACAGGACCTTGAAAAACCGCAGTAATAATTTAACGTCTCAACCATTTAGCATTAACCGGACCAGACGATGGCCCGGTCGGAGTGCTTGTAGTGTCAAAAAAGCAACATCGTCGCGCCAGTGATATCTCAACTCGTCTGATTGACGATATCGTTGCCACCAGGCCAGCGTCCAAAACGCTGACGAAGAAGAAAGACATCGACCGCTTTCTGCGTCGCTATTATGCCCACGTCCCTTTTGAAGATTTGCAGAATCGTTCGCCGACGATTCTGGGCCAGGCGGCGTTATCACACCTGGAATTTGCCAAGGTACGCAAGAAAGACAAGCCGTTACTGCGGATATTCAATCCGACAGAGGATAAACACGGCTATCAGTCTGCCTTCACGATTGTCGAGGTAGTCAACGACAACATGCCATTCCTGGTCGACTCTGTTTCTGCGGCTATCCTCGGTCAGGATCTGTCGATTCACATGACAGTGCACCCGTTGCTGCGGGTACATCGCGACAATCGCGGTAAGCTGATCAAGCTGGCCTCAATGAACGACGAAGGCGGCAAGGTTGAATCTTATATTCGCCTTGCGATCGACAGGGAGTCCGATCAGCAACACCTGAATGTAATCGAACATCAGATTCAGAAAGTACTCGCGGATATCCGGATTGCAGTCCGCGACTGGCGCAAAATGCGCGACAAGATGCTTGAAGCTGCAGCGTCACTGGAGCGCGGGCCAATCGGTGCAGATCCTGCGTTGCGCGTCGAAACTGATGCCCTGTTGCAATGGATGGCGGGTGACCACTTCACTTTCCTCGGTTACCGTGAATACAAACTCAAAAAACGCGGTGAGTCGCTCTTTCTGGCGCCGGTCAAGGGATCCGGCCTCGGCGTTTTGTCCAGCGATGAGCGCGGTGGCCGGGCGGTCGAACTCAGCAAGGAAATGCGTCGCCATACACGCACCAGGGACTGGCTGATAATCACCAAAGCCAATTCCCGTTCGACAGTCCATCGCCATAGCTACCTGGATTATGTCGGCGTCAAAGTATATGACCGTAACGGCAACGCCGTTGGTGAAAAACGCTTCATTGGGTTGTTTACGTCTTTCGCCTATAGCGAAAATCCGCGCAACATTCCACTGTTGCGATTGAAAGTGCAGCGCGTTCTCGAACAGGCTGAGATTGATCCGGCCGGGCATCGCGGCAAGGCACTGTCACATATTCTCGACACCTACCCGCGGGATGAGCTGTTTCAGAGCACCGTCCATGACCTGGTCCGCACGACCATCGGCATCCTGAATCTGCAGGATCGCACGCGCGTTAAGTTCTTCCTGCGCAGAGATACATTCCGTCGCTTCTTTTCCTGCATCGTCTATGTCCCGCGAGAGAAATACGCCACGGAGATTCGTCGCCGCGTAGAGGAAATATTGCTCGAGGAATTTCAGGGTGTATCGGTGGAATCGAGTGTACAAATTATCGATTCGCCACTGGCACGGCTACATACAATCGTGCGCACAGGAAACGGCGAACGGCCGCGCATCAGCATTCGCCGTATTGAAGAAAGGATAGCTGATGCGGTCGTAACCTGGCGAGATCATTTGCGCATGCAACTGGTTGACCGGTTTGGCCAGGATGAAGGGTTGTCGTTGTTTCGCGAGTACGGCGAAAGTTTTCCGCCGGCTTATGAAGACGACACCGTACCGAGAACGGCCTGCCTGGACGTGAAACGGATAGATGGCTTGCTCAAAGGCGAACACGAAGATTTCCTGTTGTTGCATCAACCTGCCGGTACGGCACCTGACAGACTACATTTTCTCTCGTTCCGGAAGGACGAGCCGCTGCTGCTATCCGAAGTACTGCCCATTCTGGAAGACCTTGGAACTGACGTTCACAGCGAGCACCCCTACGAGCTGACGTTGCGTAACGGCGACTCGTTCTGGGTTCAGGATTTCCAGCTGCACAGTGACCTGGCTCCTGATCTTGACCTTGAGGAATCTGCAGCGAGGTTCCAGGAAGGTTTCCGCCAGGCGCTGCTTGGCGAGTCGGAGAGCGACAACTTCAACGAGTTAATTCTCGCCGCCGGGCTGGACAGTCGTCAGACCTCGCTGATTCGTTGTTATGCGAAGTATATTTTGCAGCTGGGCATCCCTTTCAGCCAAAATTCTATGGAAGAGGTCCTCGTTGAACACGCGAGCCTCGCTTGCATGCTGGTCAAGCAGTTCGAATTTCAGTTTGACCCGAAACTCTCAAAAAAGACTCGCACCGAACGTTTGAACGCTTGTACAGCAAAAATTGTTCGTGCTGTTGCGCGTGCGAAGAGCCTGGACGAAGACAGAATTTTAAGCGCCTTTTCGGGCGCGGTCAGCGCGACGCTGCGTACCAATTATTTCCAGGTTGGTGAAGACGGTAAGCCGAAGTCCTATATCGCAATAAAACTCGATTCGGGCAAACTGCCCGAAGTGCCTTTACCAAAACCAAAATACGAAATTTTCGTTTATTCGCCACGTGTTGAAGGCGTTCATCTGCGCGGCGGCGATATTGCCCGTGGTGGTATTCGCTGGTCGGATCGCCGCGAAGATTTCAGAACTGAAGTCCTCGGACTAATGAAAGCGCAGGTAGTGAAAAACACCGTCATCGTACCTACCGGCGCCAAAGGTGGATTCATACCGAAACGCATGCCGGCCGGGGATCGCGAAGTTGTCATGGCAGAGGGCATCGCCTGTTACAAACTTTTCATCTCTGGACTGCTGGACGTCACAGATAACGTTGTCGGCGACAAAGTAGTAGCACCGGCAAATGTAGTCAGACGGGACCGTGATGATCCCTACCTGGTCGTTGCAGCTGACAAGGGTACAGCGACGTTCTCGGATATTGCGAACGGTATATCTGCTGAATACGGTTTCTGGCTGGACGATGCATTTGCATCGGGCGGCTCTGTGGGCTACGACCACAAAAAAATGGGCATTACCGCACGCGGTGCCTGGGAGGCTGTTAAGCGACATTTCCGCGAGCAAGGTATCAACGTGCAGACTGACCCGTTTACGGTCGCGGCAATTGGTGACATGAGTGGCGATGTTTTCGGTAACGGCATGCTGTTATCGCGCAAGATCAGGCTGGTTGCTGCTTTTAACCATATGCATATATTTCTTGACCCGGATCCGGACCTGGCAGGAAGTTTTCGCGAACGACAACGCCTGTTTCGCAAGGATAGATCAAGTTGGGCCGACTACAAAGACAACCTGATCTCGAAAGGTGGTGGCATTTATTCCCGTCACGCGAAGCAGATCAAGCTTAGTCCGGAAGTACGACAAATGCTCGGCACGGTTGAAACGTCGATGCAACCGCTGGAATTAATTCGCACCATCCTGCGGATGCAGGCAGACCTGTTGTGGAACGGCGGCATCGGCACCTACGTCAAGGCCAGCACGGAAAGTCATGCTGAAGTCGGCGACAGGAACAACGACAGCGTACGCGTCAATGCGAACGAATTGCGCTGCAAAGTGATCGGCGAAGGTGGCAACCTCGGCCTGACGCAGCGCGCACGAGTCGAGTACAGTCTCAATGGAGGTCGGGTAAACACGGATTTCATCGACAATTCAGCAGGTGTTGACTGTTCGGATCGCGAAGTGAATATCAAGATTCTCTTAAGTGCTGCGGAGCAGGAAAAAGGCCTGACGAGAAAGAAGCGTAATATTCTGCTCGCTGAAATGACCGACGATGTTGCAGAATTTGTGCTGCGCAGTAATTACCTGCAAACACAATCCATTAGCATGATGGAAGCGCGTGCGCCCGAACGCCTGGATGAGACCGCGCGACTGATCACAAATCTCGAGAAAACCGGACTGCTGGACCGGGACCTGGAATTCCTGCCCGATGAAGTGGAAATCGATGAGCGGCGACAGCGAAAACAGGGCCTCACCCGACCGGAACTGGCCGTTGTCCTGAGTTACGCCAAAATCGACTTGTATGACGGCCTGGTTGGCTCCACCGCGGAGCTCGATGATTTTCTGACCACAGATCCGCAACGATATTTTCCACAGCTCCTCAGGCGCCGCTTTCTTGATCTGATTCCGGGTCACCGCCTGAGCCGGCAAATACTGGCGACACTGATTGCAAATAACATCGTCAATCGGATGGGCCCGGCATTTGTCAAAAGGGTGCAGGTCGATACAGGCGCCGATGTCATGACCATTGCACGTGCCTATGTTGTTGCACGCGAAGTTTGCCAGTGCAGTGATATCTGGCACACCATTGAATCATTGGACAATGAAATTCCGGCGACGCTGCAGCAGTCGATGATGTTTGAAGTAAGCCGAATTTTGCGCCATGCGTGCTACTGGTTGATTGAGCGCTATGGTGATGATCTGGATATTGTCGATGCAGTCGCACAACTGAAGAAAGGCATGGCAACAATATATTCTCGTGCTACCAGCATCGTTACCGGGCCTGCCAAAGAGCGGCAGAAATCAGCAGCTCGGGATCATATGCGTGACGGCGTTCCTGAAAAGCTGGCCAGGCAAATGGCTGCCTTGTTACTCACCCGCGGCGGGCTCGATATCAGCGATATGGCGAATCTGCATAGGAAAGGCGTAACGGATACCGCCCGAATGTATTCGGCATTGAGCGACCGACTCGGCATCATCTGGTTGAATCGTTGCGTCGAAAGCCTTGCAGTGGAAGGTCGCTGGCAAGCACTGGCGCGCAGCAACTTACGTGACGATTTTTATCGCATCCGGCGTGAATTTGTAACCGGCCTGCTCAGCAGTCGCAGCCGACGATCGCCTGTCGAAGTTTTTGACGCATGGTGTGACAAAAACGTAACAGCAATCAGAAAATATGATGCCATTCTTGCAGAAATGCGCCTTCGACATGAAATTGACTTCGCCACTCTGTCAGTCGCGGCACAGGAATTACGTAAACTAACCGACAACTAACTATGGAGCATGCATGAGCGGCAAACTTGTTTTCTGTCGTCACGGGCAAAGTGACTGGAATCTGAAGAACCTCTTTACTGGCTGGACAGACGTCGCGTTAACGGACAAAGGCAGGTCAGAGGCTGCGGCAGCCGGCCAGCTGCTGCACGAACTCGATTTCAAATTCGATATTGCGTTTACATCGGTACTGAAACGCGCCATTCACACACTCTGGCTCATGCTCGATGAAATGGATCGGGTGTGGATTCCGGTGGTTCGCGACTGGCGACTCAATGAACGTCATTATGGTGCCTTGCAAGGGCTGGACAAAGCTCAAACGTCTGCGAAATACGGCGACGAGCAAGTGCACATCTGGAGACGCAGCTATGCTACCCCGCCACCTGCGCTTGAGATCGACGATGAGCGGCACCCCTCGCACGACATACGATACGCTGGCATAGAGACGCTACCGGCGACCGAGTCACTCGCAACGACACTGGAACGCGTTCTGCCTTGTTGGGAACAAATCATTGCCCCGCAATTGCGCGATGGAAAAAACGTGCTCGTTGCTGCGCATGGCAACAGTTTGCGTGCCCTGGTAAAGATGCTGGATGACATCTCCGAGGACGAGATCACAGGATTCAATATTCCGACCGGCATTCCTTTGGCCTACGAGCTCGACGACGACCTCAAACCATTATCACGCGAATTCCTGGGAGACCAGGAAGCGATTGCTGCTGCCACCGCAGCCGTGGCGAACCAGGCGAAAGCCAAGTAGAGCCGTCTGCAGCGTTGCCTCTTAGGCTCGGCATCAAAGCCCCGAAAGGGATTGGCAGGCTTGAATTTTCCAGGCGTTGCCAAATCAAAGCATTCGCGGCTGAAGCCGCTCCCACTAGAGTGCTATTAGTAACGTGGGAGCGGCTTCAGCCGCGAATGCTTTGGCAACGGTTTGGAGCCTAAGACTAGCTTTGCTTTCCTGGCGCTGACGGTGGCGATTCTTCCTGCTCCCCGGTCAGGACACGCACGAGGCCTTCCTGCGCGGTGGACGCAACCAGTGTGCCATCCTGGGTAAAGAACTGGCCGCGGGCAAAGCCCCGGGCGCCGGAAGCATTTGGTCCATCCATTGAGTAAAGCAGCCACTCGTCAACCCTGACATCCCTGTGAAACCACAGGGCGTGGTCGAGGCTTGCCATCTGCACCGTGCCGCGCCCGAATGGCAGGCCATGCGGCAACGTACTGGTACCCAACAACTCATAGTCGGATACGTAAGCGAGCAGATTCTGGTGCAGACTGTAATTATTTCCCAGTTTGTCGACCGTCCTGATCCAGATGTGTTTCACCGCTGGTCGTTTTTCCGGTGCTGCGAAATTCATTGGCGCTACAGGTCTGAATTCAAACGGTCGTTTGTCAGTCAGGTAGCGGCGCATTTTCTCCGGTATTTTTTGCAGAATTTCTGGCGCGACGTCAGTCAGATCCTGCAGGCCATCGGGCCCGGGTACGTCAGGCATTTCAGCCTGGTGCTCAAGACCCGTCTCCGGGTTTTGAAAGGACGCCGCCAGGTTGAAAATCGGCCGACCGTGCTGAATGGCAACAACACGCCGCATCGAAAAACTGCGGCCATCTCTTGCGCGGTCCACTTCATAAATTATCGGCGCACTCATGTCACCACGACGCAGGAAATAGGCATGCAATGAATGTGCACGCCGCTTCTCGACGGTAAGGTGCGCTGCAGAAAGCGCCTGTCCTACAACCTGCCCACCGAAAACCTGGGCACTGCCTATATCACGGCTTTGGCCACGAAATATATTGTCGTCGATACGATCAAGCTTAAGAAGCTCGATTAGATCCTTAAGAACGCGGTTCATTGATTTGCTTGAGCTTGCGCAGCATGACGAGTCAAAAGTCCACTGTATTCATTTCGCAAGCCTGCGCCACGACCAATCGCCCGCCAAAAAACGCTAATCGGGATTTGCCTGACCGCCATCGACAACAATTCCGGTACCGCTGACGAAAACTGAATCATCGGTCGCGAGGAACAAGGCTACCTTGGCAATATCAACAGGTTCGCCGACGCGCTTCGCAGCAGATCGGTTGATGCAAAAATCGCGTAAATCTTTATCGGCTTTGAAAGCCTTGCGACTCTCCGGCGTCATCACCGAGCCAGGTTGAATATAATTTACATTGATGCCGTATTGCCCCGCATCCGCTGCAAGGCGACCCGTTAACACCGCAATTTTTTCCTTTGATTTCGCGTAACTTGCCGATCCATTGCGGCCGAACACGCTGCGATCAAAGCCAATGATAATGATTCGCCCGGCCGGGCTGTTTTTCATCATCGGCAACAACTGCTGGCTGATTTGTGACACCCGATCGTGCTTTTTCTGCAGCAGCGGATCCAGCGCACTATCATCGTCGTCATTAATCGGCGCATCCGCATGCGGACTGTTGTTGCAGACGATTATGTCGACAACGCCGAGTTCAGTTGCCGCAAGTTCGGTGAGCTGAGCCGGCCCATCGGTGCCATGCAGGTCAAGAGCAGCACCCCGAATGCCACGAACAGAGGCATAATGCGTTTCAATTCCGCTTTGCGTGGTATCGACAGCCAGCACTTCGGCACCATGTTTTGCTAACGTTCGCGCAATAGCCTCACCGATACCACTATCGGCGCCGGTTACCACTGCCCTCAATCCGAAAAGACGCAATGCGTCAGCCATAAAACACCTTTATTATTTGACCAGCTGTATTAACCAGCAGGTAACTCGTAATCTGCAAATTGCTTGCGCAATTCGATCTTCTTTACTTTGCCAGTCGCAGTATGCGGAATTTCGTCAACAAAAACGACGTCATCAGGTAACCACCACTTCGCGATCTTGCCATCGAACCAGGCAAGCATCTCTTCGCGGCTAATATCCTGCCCTTTTGCCTTGATCACAATAAGTAATGGCCGCTCGCTCCACTTCGGATGCGGCACGCCAATGACAGCCGACTCGGCAACAGCCGGATGCCCGATAGCGACATTTTCCACTTCTATCGAGCTGATCCATTCACCACCAGACTTGATGACGTCCTTGGTGCGATCGGTAATCGCCATGTAACCCTTTGCATCAATCGTCGCGACATCTCCGGTATCGAACCAACCATCGTCAGTGTGTGATCCGCCGCTGCCCTCGAGTCTGAAATAGTCACTGCAAACCCACGCTCCCCTGACCTGCAGCGAGCCGTAGGCTACACCATCCCACGGCAGCTCCGTACCTTCATCATCCACAATGCGCATTTCACAACCAAAAATGCCGCGGCCTGCTTTAGTCTGCAATGCCAGCAATTCATCAGGCGTAAGCGATTCCATGCCAACTTTCGGCGTATTTGCCGTTCCCAGCGGGCTCATCTCGGTCATTCCCCAGCCCTGGATAACCACGACGTCGTGCTTGTCACGAAACTCGCGAATCATCGATTCCGGCACCGCAGCACCACCAATGACAGTACGTTCCAGACTGTTTAGTTTCTTGCCCGCTTTTTCGGCGTACTGCAGCAGTGCCATCCAGACGGTCGGCACGCCGAGCGCCAGTGATACCTCTTCTTCTTCAAGAAGGTGATACAGCGCCTCGCCATCGCCCATTTTTGGGCCTGGAAAAACAAGTTTGCTACCTACCATCAGGCCCGAATACGGAACGCCCCAGGCGTTAACGTGAAACAGGGGTACAACCGGCAAAACACAGTCCCGGTTGGACAGATTGAGTACGTCCGGCATTACGCCGGCGTACGCGTGTAATACGCTGGAACGATGGCTGTACAATACGCCTTTAGGATCTCCGGTTGTTCCCGATGTGTAGCACAGGCCGAGCGCAGAATTTTCGTCAAATTCCGGCCATTCATAAACACTGCTTTCGTCGCCGATTAACGCTTCATACGACATCACGTTCTTGAGGCTTGTCTCCGGCATATGAGCATCGTCAGTCATGACGATGTAACCCTCGACACCTGGCGTATGTTCTGCAATCTTCTCCAGCAGCGGTAAAAACATCGGATCCGTAAAGATCCATTTGTCTTCAGCGTGATTAATGATAAAGATAATCTGTTCAGGAAATAGTCGCGGATTGATCGTATGGCAAACGAGGCCTGTACCACCAATGCCGTAATAGGCCTCCAGATGGCGGTAGTCATTCCAGGCGAGTGTCGCGACCCGATCGCCCTGTGACAAACCGAGTTTGTCGAGCGCATTCGCGAGCTGTCGGGAACGGCGGAAGCAGTCCGCATAGGTGTAACGGTGCAGTGGATTGTCTGCCGTTACGGATACAATCTCGCGATCCCCGAAATTCCGATCTGCGTGACGCAGAATCGAGGAAATCAACAATTGCGTATCCATCATCAATCCTTGCATGCCTTTACCTCTTCTTGATTATTCAGCAGGGGATGGATTGGTCATTTAACAAAACAACAGGGCCTGACTGCAAGCGCTGGTGGGCAAACTAGCTGATTTTCTCTCAATTGGCTGCTATTAGCCGTGGAAAGACGCCTGACCGGCGTACTTTGTTATGCTCAAGAGACCGGCAGTCGCGGCTCACGCGCCGAATTGACGCGAATAACAACAAGGACAATCCGAAATGGGACGCAAGTTCGACAACATCCTCAAAACCATAGGAAGTACACCAGTAGTTCGGCTGAACAAGCTGGCCCCGGACGGCATTAATCTCTACGTAAAGGTCGAATCTTTCAACCCGTCCGGATCCGTCAAAGACCGCCTGGCGCTCGGTGTCATTGAAGATGCCGAACAGTCTGGTGTGCTCAAACCAGGCCAAACGGTTGTTGAGGCAACCAGCGGCAATACCGGCATTGGCCTCGCAATGGTCTGCGCGCAGAAAGGGTATCCACTGGTTGTGACGATGGCGGAAAGCTTCAGCATCGAACGGCGTAAACTAATGCGCTTTCTGGGTGCAAAAGTTGTGTTGACTCCGGCGGGGCTTAAAGGCAGCGGAATGCTCGCAAAAGCCACTGAGCTGGCCGAAGAACATGGCTGGTTCCTGTGCCGTCAGTTCGAAAATGAGGCCAATGCGAACGCACATTCAAGAACCACAGCTCCCGAAATACTGGCGGATTTCGAAGGCGAGCGACTCGACTACTGGGTAACCGGATTTGGCACAGGCGGCACACTAAAAGGCGTATCCCGTGTCCTGAAAAAGGAGCGTCCGGAGATCAGCATCATCGTTTGTGAGCCAGACAATTCGCAAATTCTTGGCAGCGGCATCCCCCAGGAAAAACTTGCTGATGGCACCCCGGCGGAAAGCCATCCGCTGTTTCGGCCACACCTGATGCAGGGTTGGAGCCCTGATTTTATTCCCAAGCTGATCGAAGACACCGTAGCGCTGGACCTCATCGACCGCATTGTCCCGGTCAGCGGAACGGAATCACTGCGCCTTTCCCGAGCACTCGCTACTGAGGAGGGAATTTTCGTCGGTATTTCCGCAGGGGCTACACTCGCTGGAGCACTGGAAATCTGCAAGACAGCCGAAAAAGGCTCGACGGTTCTGTGCATGTTGCCAGACACGGGTGAGCGCTATCTGTCGACTCCATTGTTCGAAGATATTCCTGCCGACATGACGGCGGAAGAAGTCGACATATCCCGATCGACACCGGGTTATCGGTTTGATGCACCGCCGCCAGCAGCGGCGGTTGAAGAAGAAGAGGAGCCGGTTATCGCAGCACCGGAGCACGCTGTCCGGTTTCTCGCTGAATCGACCAGCGATGCGCAGCAACCGGTGGTGCTTTTTGCGCTGGAATGGTGCGAGTTTTGCTGGTCCGTGCGCAAGATGTTCGCGACCTACGACATACCGTACCGCGCGATCGATCTTGACTCGCTCGAATACCAGGAAGGCAACAAGGGCGGCAACATCCGTGCAGCGCTACGCGAACGCACGGATTCCAAAACTATCCCGCAAATTTTTATTGGCGGCCAATATATTGGCGGCGCAACAGAGTTATTCGATGCATGCAAAGACGGCTCTATGCAGAAATTATTGGATGAGAACGCCGTTGCTTATAACAAACGGGTCGATGTCGACCCATACAGTTTCCTGCCGGAGTGGTTGCAAACTCGTTAGTATTGCAAACGGGCGCTAGGCCATTTGTGCGGCTGGCTGCTCTATTTCATTGAAAATATATATGCCCAGTGTTTCGGCTACACAGGCTGGTTTTTTGACACCTTCTATTTCGACTTTAATCTCCGATAAAAGGTGTAATGCGCCGCCACGAATGCGTGCCTGATTGACGACTGCCCTGCCCCGCACCTTGCTGCCAACGGGAACGGGCGAATAGAAGCGGACTTTGTTGCAACCAAAATTCACCGCCTTGGCGAGGTTCTCAACTTCCACAAATTTTCCCGTAAGCGCAGGAATTAATGCCAATGTCATATAGCCATGCGCAATAGTCTTGCCCTCGGGCAGCTCACGCGCCGCCCGCTCAGTGTCCACATGAATCCACTGGTAGTCGTCGGTCGCTTTTGCAAACCGATTTATCATCTGTTGATCAATGACCATCCAGTCGGAAAGGCCGACTTCTGTACCTTCCAGCGCTTTCGCGTCTTCAATTGATTTAATGAGGTACAAATCCGAATCCTTTATTGCCCAGCTATCCAATTTGGCTCAACCACAGGCGATTCCGCGCAGATTGGTGCACTGCAAGAAATACACAGAAGCTGGCGGCAGAGCAAGTTTTCTTACCCTTAATGTTGCGGTATTCGCCTCTGGCATCCCTGAAAGCCAATAAATATGCGGTTATTGGATTTGCTATTTTGTTGCAGCGTATTTGGGTTTCATTGAGACAGCTTTATGAGTTGCGTTAATCGCGGCTATTGATCTCAGTAAATTCTCTATAAAATTCAGGCCAATGAAAAAAGAATCCGTATTCGCGCTCATTCTTGCCGCCGGGCAGTCCAGCCGCTTCGGCAAGACCAAACAGCTGGAGAAATATCAGGGCATACCGCTGGTGGCGCGTTCCGTGCAGCTCGCCGAAGCTGTGTGCGGGCAAAACAACGTCCTGGTCGCCGGCAATGACTGGCAACCTGTTAGCGATATATGTGCACCGTTGGCCGGTTTTTTCGTCGTCAACCCACGATTTGCTGAAGGCCTTGCCAGCTCGATCGAATGTGGCATTCGAAGTGTTGCCGAAGTTGCGGACGCTGTATTGCTCTTGCTGGCAGACCAGCCATTGATCACCCGCTCTCATTTGCAGTTACTGGTGGACACCTGGCAGGCATCCCCGGAGTCAATTGTCGCCAGTGCCTATGCCGGAATCAACGGGCCACCGGTTATTTTCCCGCAAAGAGACTTCCCTGATCTGACTCGCTTGAGCGGAGACAGCGGAGCGCGTTCGATCATGGAAGCGAACGAGGATCGGGTTAAATCAGTCGGGTTTGAGCCCGCAGCTCTGGATATTGACCGGCAGAGCGACCTCGAGCGAAGTTGTTAAAGAGCAATCTGTCCGCCCGTACGAGAATCATCGTGTTGCGCGCATCGCTCACAATTGACCCAGCCGGAATGGCCCTCGACATAGTGTTCTTTTTTCCATATCGGCAGCCGGACTTTGACCTGGTCAATAATATAACGGCAGGCCGAGAACGCCTCATCCCTGTGTGCTGAGGTAACTCCCACCCAAACGGCGTACTCGCCGATCTCCAACAATCCGGAGCGATGCACGCATTCGGCATGCAAAATTGGAAACTTTGCTTTGGCCTCTTCGATTACTTTCTCGCCTTCCTTGATCGCAAGCGGCTCATAAACCTCATACTCCAGTCGCAGCACCTGCTGGCCTTCATTCTGATTCCTGATCCAGCCTTCGAAGCCAACGTACGCACCAGCAGCCGCATCGACCAACTCGTCGCGTAATTTATCAGGCTCAATAGCGCTGCCGGTTACACGCATCACGTCAGCCTCCGGCCACCGGTGGAAACAACAACACCGTATCACCATCGTTTATCGGTGAGTTCCAGTCTGCCATTTCGTCATTGATCGCGACTTTACAATGGCCTTCTGGCTCGGATGAGCCGTGTCGATGCTGCAGTTGTTCATACACATCACCGGCTGTGGCCGCATCGATGCTGAGACTTTCCTCGCCAAGGCCCGCGTGCTCGCGAAAGCCTGCAAAGTAGCGAACCGTAATATTCTTTTTCATGAGGTGAGCGTAATTCCGGTACCGGCCAGGTCTTCCGGTGTGTTGATGTTGTGCAGAGCCGCCGGGTTCGGTTGAGCAAGCAAATGCGTATTCGATTTGATCAGAATCTTGCGCGGGCAATTCATACCCTGATCTACGAAACTATCTATGACTTCCCGGGCCTGCGGTCGGTAAATCGCACACAATGGTTCGGGCAAATCGTCATAAGTGCTTCGATAGGCTGTTGCCGGGTGATCCGGCGAGAGATTTTCCAGCAAGTAAGCAATCGTCGTCTGGTCAATATTGGGTAAATCGCAGGCGAGCACCAGCCAGCTTACATCGCTGTTGCTATCCATAGCGGAGAGGATGCCGGCGACAGGCCCCATGTCATCGTATCTGTCAACGATCTGATCAAACTGACTACGCTCCGCATCATCTGCCTGAGCGACGGTCGTCGATACGAACACACGATCAAGTTGCGTCTGCAGAAGCTTTACCGCACGGCTTAGCTGAGTCTCACCATTTTGCCGCAGCAACGCCTTGTCGCTGCCCATACGTCGGCTTTTACCGCCGGCAAGTACCAGTCCCCAAACCGGCTCAGGCACTGTCACGGAAATAGTCCTTTTTGCCACCGGTTTTGGACATCAGGCGCGTCTCGCGAATCACAATTTCGTGCGACAACGCTTTGCACATGTCGTAAACCGTCAGCGCCGCGATGCTGGCACCCGTCAGCGCTTCCATCTCAATACCGGTCCGATGATGCACTTTGCAGCGACAGTCGATAACGGCGCGATCCTGTTGATCAAGCTCTATCGCTATTTTGCAACTATCCAGGCCAAGGGGATGACAGAACGGGATCAATTCATGCGTCCGTTTCGCCGCCATCACGCCGGCCACAATTGCAGTCGCAAAAACAGGGCCTTTGGCAGTTTGTATGTCGCCCGCCGAAAAACGCCGCGCAATTTCCTCCGGGAACTCCACGATCGTGCGCGCGTGCGCTTCCCTGTCGGTGGCTGTCTTGTGGCTGACATCAACCATCGTTGGCTGATTCTTTTTATCGATGTGGCTAAGTTTAGTCATTAGTTTTGCCGGCGCTCTAACCGCCCATCCTGTACATCTCTACTTTGCTGAGTAACGGTTGCTCTGTCGGTTCCACCTTACGCGTTTCACTGTAACGATCTTTCCGCCCCAGCCAGACACGCTTTAGAATCTCTGCAATATCAGCATCGCTCGCGCCTTCCCTGATCGGCACCCGCAAGTTCGTCCCGGTAGTCGCAAACAGGCAGGTGTACAAAGTGCCATCTGCCGACAGGCGCGCGCGACTACATGCACCGCAGAAGGGTTCCGTTACTGATGATATGAAGCCAATCTCACCTTCACCATCAAGGTACTGATAGCGGCGGGCGACTTCCCCGGGATAGTTATGGCCAACTGAGCGTACCGGCCAGCGTGCGTGAATCGATTGCAGCAATTGCTTCGATGGCACAACCTCTTCCAGCCTCCAGCCGTTACGATTGCCAACATCCATGTATTCGATAAAGCGGACGATGTGTCCACTACCCCGAAAGTGCTCAAGCAAATCCAGCACCGTGTGGTCATTGATGCCGCGTTGCACGACCACGTTGATCTTGATCGGCGTCAGCCCGGCGGCTTCAGCGGCCTTTATGCCCTGCAACACCTTCGACAAATCACCGCGATTGCCACTTAAGGTTTTGAAAATCTCTTCGTCAAGGCTGTCCAGACTAATTGTGACCCGTTGCAAACCCGCTTCCGCCAGTTGTGCAGCCACAGGCGCAAGCAGGATTCCATTGGTTGTCAGTGCCAGGTCATCGACACCCTGTAGCTGCCCCAGGCGCGCCACCAGGTCGGTAACTTTTTTGTCGAGCAGTGGCTCGCCGCCAGTCAGCCTGAGCTTGGTCACCCCAAGGCGCACCGCAACGGTTGCGACGCGTAATATTTCGTCATGACTCAGGCGTTGCTGGCGGGTCAGGAACTGATAGTCGGCATTATATTCAGCCTCAGGCATGCAGTACGGACAGCGCAGATTACACCGGTCCAGCAGCGAGATCCTGAGATCCTGTAGCGGCCGCTCAAAAGTATCCCTGACAGAAGTGCCTGTCGTGTCAGCGGATTGCTGTTCAATATCCATCAGTGAATGATGCCCGATTCCGCGCCACTCTGTAAGCATTGTGTGGGCCTACATTTGCCATAAGAGGCGTACGGCAACGATCAGTACGACCAGCCCGGTCAGCCTGCGAATCGGTGCTGCGGGCAACACGGTGGCCCCTATTCGGCTGCCAAGCTGGCCGCCGAGCAGTACAGCGACCGGCAAGACCAGGTAGCCCGTATCCAGCAGAATCTGCGCCTCTGTACCCAGCTTGGTGAGTTGACCACCCAGCCCCGCCAGTGAATTGACCAGGATAAACAGGGAGGCAGTTGCAGCAACCGTTTTCGCTTCAGCAAGGCGAAAAAAATGCAGCACTGGCGCAAGATAAATGCCACCACCAATACCGGTAATCCCCGCCAGGGCGCCGAGCGTTATACCCAGTGTCAACAACGCAATGGTTCCAAGCTCTGGCCTGGCTTGCTCTTGCGGGTTCCATTGACGGTCGAGCAACATAAGAGCTCCCGAAACCAGCAAAGCCAGGGCGAGTACAAACAAGAACGTGGGTTCGTCCAGACGCACAGAGCCGGCGAGAAATGCTGCGGGCACTGATGCAGTAATCAGCGGAGCCGCAAATTTCACATCAAGATGGCCGGCCCGCGCAAAATGATAAACACCACCGGTTACAACAATGATATTACACAGCAGTGAAACCGGCGGAACGAGCTGCCACGACAGGCCTGATGCGATCAGGATCGCTGTATAGCTGGAGCCGCCACCAAAGCCGACCGATGCATACAGGAATGCGACCACAACAAAAGCCAGCGCCGTGTAAAGCATAAAAATTCGTTCCTCAGTATGGACTTTTATTCTTATTTTTCAATGATTTAGCTAACCCTGCCGGCGCCTTCTTGTGCAGCGCAGCATGGATGGTTATACTGCTGCGGCGCAGGGTTGGAGCTCGTTACGGCCCGGCGCGACAACAATGATAACGTGAAATCCCGACCGACGAATAGCCACTTGATGTGCAGTCCCGGCAAGCGTTTGATAGCCGTAGACATAGGCGCATCCCGAAAAAACGGATCGTAATATGAACGTGAATTTTACTGAAGAAGAACTCGCCTTTCGCAAGGAAGTTAAGCAATTTTTCGCGGAAAAATATCCTGAGGATATTCGCCAGAAAAGGGATGAAGGCATCCCGCTAAGTCCACAAGACACCGTTCGGTGGCAGAAAATTCTCTTTGAGCAGGGCTGGTTTGCGGTGAACTGGCCCGTCGATTACGGCGGCACCGGCTGGAGCATAGTTCAGCAATATATTTTCGCAAACGAGATGGCAGCGAATAACGCGCCCGTGATCATCGCATTTGGCGTGAAGATGGTCGGCCCCATTATTTACACGTTCGGCAATGAAGAACAACAGCAGCGCTTCCTGCCGGACATACTGGAAAGCAACGTCTGGTGGTGCCAGGGCTATTCAGAGCCTGGATCCGGTTCTGATCTGGCCTCGTTAAGCACCAAAGCCGATCGCGACGGTGACCACTACGTTATCAACGGCACCAAGACCTGGACCACGCTGGGGCAGCATGCAGACTGGATTTTCTGCCTGGTGCGCACCAGCTCCGATGTCGCCAGAAGGCAGGAAGGCATCAGCTTTTTGTTGATCGATATGAAAGCACCCGGCGTTTCCGTCAAGCCAATCATCACTATCGAGGGCGATCACGAAGTCAACGAAATCCACTTTGAAAACGTACGTGTGCCGGTTGATAACCTGATAGGCGAGGAAGGCAAAGGCTGGACCTACGGCAAAATCCTGCTGCAACACGAGCGGACCAATATCGCAGGAGTAGCCAACTCCAATTATCGCCTGGCTAAATTAAAAGAAAAAGCGGCTAGCTCGATTCACGGTGGCACGCCACTACTCGACGAGCAAAATTTTGCACGCAAGGTTGCGGCGCTCGAAATCGAACTCAAAGCGCTGGAGTACACGGAACTGCGCACGCTAGCCTCGGTTGCCGTCGGCAAGGCCCCCGGACCGGAGTCATCCATCCTCAAAGTCCGGGGTACAGAAGTACAACAGGGACTGGATGCGTTGTTGGTCGAAGCCGCCGGCTACTACGCTTTGCCTTATGTTCCCGATCAATATGTCCTCGATTTCCCCGCTGACGACAGGATTGGCAGCGGCGCGGAAACGCAAACCTCATTGCAGTATTTCAATAACCGTAAAGCATCAATTTACGGTGGCTCGAACGAGATACAAAAGAACATTATCTCAAAACACGTACTCGGCCTTTAGGAAACGGAGCGGCAAAACAACATGGATTTTTCAATCAGTGAAGAGCAGTCGATGCTCGCCGACAGTGTTTCGCGTTTCATCGATAATGACTATGATTTTGAACGCCGGCAGAAGATCGCTGCCAGCGAAGATGGTTTTAGCAAAGAACTATGGCAAACCTTTGCGGAACTGGGCTGGACTGCGGTTCCGTTCGCCGAAGAAGATGGCGGCCTCGACGGTGGTCCGGTCGAGATGATGCTGATGATGCAACAGTTCGGTCGTGGCCTGATGGTAGAACCTTACCTTGCCAATATCGTTCTTGCGGGTGGCGTACTGCGTCGCACTGCCAGTGAAGAGCAGAAGACGAAATGGCTGACACCGCTTATCGAAGGTGGCCTGCAAACGGCGCTCGCCTTTGCAGAACCACAAGCCCGTTTTGATATTGCCAATATCACCACGACGGCGGTCAAGGACGGTGACGGTTTCGTATTGACTGGCAAGAAGTCGCTGGTACTTAACGGTGGCCATGCCGATCTGCTCATCATCCCGGCACGAACCAGTGGCGAAAGCACGGATCAGGATGGCGTTACGCTGTTTGCCGTAGCGGCGAATACAGCAGGCGTTAAAGTGCAATCGTATACAACAGTCGATGCCCTTAGCGCGGCCGACATTGATCTGGATAACGTAAAGGTCGACTCTGGCAGTTTACTGGGCGCGGTCGATCAGGGGTTCGCGATACTAAGGGACGTGATTGACGAGGCTACGCTGGCGGTCTGCGCTGAAGCAGTCGGCATCATTCGCACGATGCATGACAAAACCGTCGCATACTCCAAGGAACGGGTGCAATTCGGTGTACCGATCAGCAGCTTCCAGGCACTGCAGCACCGCATGGTCGACACACTGGTTTCTGCAGAGCAAAGCCAGTCTCTGCTGATGTGGAGCGTCATGCTCAATACGGCTAGTGATCCTGAGGCCCGCAAGTCCATCAGCGCTCTGAAGTACCAGGTCGGAACGGCCGGTATAAAGGTCGCGCAGGAGGCCGTGCAAATTCACGGTGGCATGGGTGTAACCTGGGAGCTCGACATTGCGCACTATTTCAAGCGATTGACCGCAATCGACCTGCTGTTTGGCAACGCCGATTTCCACCTGGACCGATTTATTCAATTATCGAACCCGGACTAATCGTGAATTGCCGCGATGATTGCGCGGAGATTTGTTTGCACGCCGACTTTTCCGACCGAGCGGAATAGCATGGCGTATTCCCGAGAGAGGAAAATTTCGCGTGCGAACAAGGATCAAGCAAGGGCGCGAGCGTATTCGGCAATAGTCCGGGCTAGCTAATGCTGCCCGGGCAAGGCGCCTGAGATGTTTCCAGAATCTGTCGTGCAGTACATGGCCGCGAACCAGGAAATACTCTGGATCACGACTTTGCTTCTCGATCTCAGCGGCACTGTTATTCTTTATCGACTGTTCGGTAAAGCCGGTCTGCAGGTCGCGATTGCAGTTGCGATCATCCTCGCCAATTTACAAGGTCCTAAACTCACAGTAATTTTCGGTATCGAAACGACGCTCGGGGTGATTTTTTACTCCAGCATTTTCTTTGCCACCGATGTGTTGAGTGAAAACTACGGCAGAGCGGAAGCGAACAAGGCGGTGCGCATGGGGTTTGCGGTCAGCATTATTGTGCTGCTCATGCTCAGCCTTGCGATGCTGTACCAACCCAGTGATCGCCAGTTCGCACATGACATCCACAATGCCTTTGCAACGATCCTGAATTTTTCGCCGCGATTCATTATTGGCTCACTTTTCGCCTACATCGTCAGCCAGAGCTTTGATGTCTGGGCGTTCCATCGCATCAAACAAATCACTGGCGAGAAGTGGTTGTGGTTGCGCAATAACCTCTCGACCATGGCGTCGCAAGTTGTCGACACCGCAATTTTTTCACTGGTTGTTTGGTGGGGTGTAGTCGACTTGCCTACAGCGCTGAAGTTGGGCGCCGCGAAGTATGTCTTCAAGCTGATCATCGCATTGATCGATACGACTTTTATCTACTGGGCAAGAACGATGTTTCGTCAGCACCATGTTCCGCCAACCGAATCTGCCTGACGCACCGCCTATGCGAATGGGTTAAGATTTACCCATGACTAACTGGCAAGCATCCGGTGTGATCACGATCACCACCGACTTCGGACACAAGGGCCCGTTTGCGGCCGTCATGAAGGGCGTCATCCTGAGTCGATTCCGCGCAGCAACCGTCGTTGACCTCGCCCATGATATTCCGGCGCACTGGCCACCCGAAGCAGGCTTCTGGATCAGCCGGTCATATCAGTACTTCCCACCAGGCACCGTACATGTCGCCATCGTCGATCCGGGCGTTGGTACGGAACGTGAAATAATTATCGCCAGTCGCGATGGTCACATATTCATGGCACCGGACAATGGTCTGCTTGCACCACTACTTGAAGACGCTGACCAGGTCTGCAAACTGAACAACGATGCATTGCAGGACATTGGCATCGAATCACCAAGCCTCACGTTTCATGGACGTGACATTTTTGCGCCGATCGCAGCCGAATTCGCAGCCGGCCGAATTGGCCTCGGCGATGTTGGGATTGATATCAGCGACTGGACGCCCGGCTGGCTCGAAGAACCGGAAGTGGCAAATGGCAGCGTGCACGGAATCGTTGTCACGGTGGATGCATTCGGCAACCTGATCAGCAACATCGACAAATCATTAATTAAGGACTTCGAACAACCCATTGTGAGTCTTGCAGGCCACAAGCTCGAGATGAAATCGACTTACGGCAGGGCCAGGCCCGGCGACTACCTGGCATTGGTCAATTCATTTGGTGTTGTCGAAATTGCCCGCGCTGAAGGCAGCGCCGCGGATGGTCTCGGCTCCGATCGTGGCGCGCCGATTGTAATCACCGACAACACAAACCTTGTTTGACAGACCACCTCTGACTCGATAGTCGAAAACCGCTATTTTTCCTGAGCATAATGCAGGCTGCGGTCAGGCCTGTTTATCCGACCAAACTGCAAGTTCATTTCCGTGTGGATCCAGAAAATGAAATCTACGGCCTCCGGGAAAGGAGAATAGTTCCTTGCAAATACTGCCCCCGTTTCTTATGACTGCGTCGCTCGTTTCTTCAAGATTTTCAGCAAATAATACGATAAGCGCTGAACCGCTTGCGGTGCTGGATTGAAGGTCAGATTTGAAGAAACCTCCGTCGAGCTTCCCGTCAGAAAATGCGCGGTAATCCGGGCCGTAGTCCGTAAAGGACCAACCGAATGTATTTGCGTAGAATGACTCGACTAAGTCGAAAGATGCAGCCGGAAATTCAATGTAGTCAATCTTTTGATCAGTAGGCATTGCCCAATCCGCCTTAGCTATTCAACTTGAGATATTGATCGGTGCGGATTGATCTTTAGTGACTATCTCGCTCATGCGCATATACCACTACCGGTCAGTCCACATACAGCAGTAACTACTCAATCAGCCAATCAGGCCGACTGGCCTTAGAGTTCGGTGATTTCTTTGCCCAGGATTTCTGAGTGTTGGCGTTTCTCGCTTCGGTCGGCGGAGATGTAGGTGATGGATTGGGTGGACATGGGGCACCTTGGCGGGAGTTAATCATTCCTGTTGTTATGAACAGTAGTATACCTCTACCCCACTGTTTATTAAAGGGAATATTGTTCTGCTGCCGGGTGCATTTTTGGGCAATTCACGGCTAAAGCCACTCCCACAGCACAGCGCCAACAGAGGCAGTCCGCCAGGTCCCACGGCCAACTGTGGGAGCGGCTTTAGCCGCGAATGGAGCGGAGCTGTGGGATTCGGAATGCTGCTGGCAGGATCGCACTCGCCCGCTGGGCGGGCTCCTACAGGAGGTTCGTGTTTTGGCTGTGTGTCGTTTGCCCGAACTTGCCGTTAGTTCTCTACTACTTATTGTTTTGTAGTGCCTGTCGCTCTATTTTTGCCCAGCCATCTCTCAGGGTCACAATACGATTGAAGACCGGCTTTTCTTTATCGTGATCGATGGCATCGGGGCAGAAATATCCCAATCGTTCGAACTGGACCGGGATGCCTGTTTCAGCAATGGCCAGGTTTGACTCCAGTCTTGCGTCGACTGATTGCAGAGAGTCGGGGTTGAGGTGCTCTGTGACATTCTCCGCGTTGCCCGGATCCGGGATCGTGAACAGGCGATCGTAAAGACGAACTTCTGCATGTACTGCATGTTTTGCAGATACCCAGTGAATTGTCCCTTTCACTTTGCGGTCGCTTGAGCCACTACCGCTCCTCGTGTCCGGATCATAACTACAGCGAAGCTCTACTACGTTTCCTGAATCATCCTTCACAACTTCGTCACAGCGAATGATGTAGGCAAAGCGCAAGCGCACTTCGCCACCCGGCTTCAGGCGGAAAAATTTTCTCGGTGCCTCTTCCATGAAATCGTCTTGCTCAATATAGATTTCACGAGCAAACGGTAATTCACGGGTGCCAAGATCCGGATTGTTTGGATGGTTCAGGGCAGTCATTGCCTCAGTCTGGTCTTCCGGGTAATTGGTCAACACTATCTTGAGTGGGCGCATAACGCCCATGCGCCTTTCGCAGGCAGTATCCAGATTTTCGCGTACGCTGTTCTCAAGTACACCCATCTCGATCATGTTTTCTTTTTTTGTAACACCAATTCTTTTGATGAAATCGCGCAATGCCGCAGGCGGATAGCCGCGACGACGCATGCCGGCCAGTGTTGCCAGACGGGGATCATCCCAACCGCTTACAACTCCCTCTTCCACAAGCGCGTGGAGCTTGCGTTTGCTGGTTAAGGTGTAAGCGAGATTGAGTCGCGAAAATTCAATTTGCTGTGGGCGATGCGTCGGCTTGAGCTGATCGAGGAACCAGTCATACAGCGGACGATGATCCTCAAACTCGAGTGTGCACAATGAGTGCGTAATGCCTTCAAACGCATCGGAAAGCCCGTGCGCGAAATCGTACATCGGATAGATGTGCCACTTATCACCAGCATTCTGATGTGCAATATGGCGAATGCGATATAGCGTTGGATCACGCATATTGATGTTCGGCGAGTGCATGTCGATCTTTGCTCGCAAAACATGTGCGCCATCGGGAAATTCCCCATCGCGCATACGCTGCAGCAGGTCAAGGTTCTCTTCGACACTGCGACTGCGATGTGGGCTGTCCTTGCCGGGTTCGGACAAGGTACCTCTATATTCGCGTATCTCTTCGGCACTCAGGCTATCGACATAGGCTTTGTCCATCTCGATGAGTTTTATGGCCGAATCATACAGGCGATCGAAATAGTCTGACGCGTGTGTCAGTCGGTCTTCCCAGTCAAAGCCAAGCCAGCGGACGTCCTCTTTGATGGCGGCTACATACGTTTCGCTCTCTTTACCTGGATTGGTGTCATCGAAACGTAAATAGGTCTGACCGTTGTGTTCCGCGGCCACGCTGAAATTCAGGCAAATCGACTTGGCATGGCCAATATGCAAAAAGCCGTTCGGTTCTGGCGGGAATCGCGTCACCACCTTGCCGTTATGCTTACCGCTCGCGACATCATCGTTAACGATGTGGCGAATGAAGTCTGTTGTTTCGTTTTCGCTCATGACCCTGATTTTTGGCTACTATTGGCTGTTTAAAGCTGCGCAATTGTACGCGCTCAGGCGCCAATTAACAGATTTGATCAGGTTGCCTGGATATGGCTAGCTTTTGCCCGATTCCCGGCAGGTCTGGCACAGTCCCTGGATTTCAAGTGTTTGGCTGATCGCTGTGAAGCCAAGTCCGGCAGCCATGTTGTCCACCGTAGCATTGATTTGCGCATCATCCAGCTCCGCAACCGACTTGCACGATCGGCAAATAAGAAACTGCCCGCTATGAGAAACGCCTGGATCCGAACAGCCGACGAACGCATTGAGCGAATCCAGACGGTGCACGAGCTCTGCTTCAATGAGGAACTCCAGCGCCCGGTAGACGGTCGGTGGCGCCGCTTTGTTGCCACCCTGGTTGAGGCTGTCGAGAATGTCATAGGCACCCACAGGCTTGTGGCTGTTCCAGACAAGTTCCAGTACACGCCGCCGTTGCGCGGTAAATCGCAGGCCTTTTTGACGACAGATTTGCTCTGCAGCCTCTATTGCCTGCTCCACGCAGTGTCCGTGATCGTGTCCCTCAGGAGGAAAACGGTGCGCGGCCGGTTCTTCGCTCATATCGAGTGCCCTCAAACTAATCCCGAGCGCGATTGTACCGCGCATTCGTTACATGAAGCGGCCTTTCACGTTTGGAACAGGCCCGGTATTCTGTACAATAGCGCGCCGATAGACGCACCGCTTTCATACCCCCACAGCGTAGGAAAAAATGCCAACAATTCAGCTACCTGACGGCTCCGAACGTCACTTTGACAATGCCGTCACCGGCCTCGAAATTGCCAACGACATAGGCAAGGGCCTGGCGCGTGATGCTGTTGCGATCAGGGTCGCGGGCGAACTCCGCGACCTGACGCGCCGTATTGAGGAAGACTCGTCAGTCGAGATCATTGTCAGGGACTCTGCCGACGGTCTGGAGCTTTTGCGTCACGATGCGGCTCACGTTCTCGCGGAGGCGGTGAAAGAATTGTGGCCGGATACCCAGGTCACGATCGGCCCGGCTATTGAGAATGGCTTCTATTATGACTTCGCGCGAGAAGAGCCCTTTACAGCTGACGACCTCGCTGTCATTGAGAAGCGGATGCAGGATATAGTTGATCGCGATGAAAGCATCGAGAGAGAGGTCTGGGATCGGGATGATGCGGTCAGTTTTTTTCGTGATCAGGGTGAAGAGTACAAAGCGCAGATCATTGCTGACATTCCTGCAGGCGAAGCACTGACACTTTACCGGCAAGGCGATTTTGTCGATTTGTGCCGCGGACCCCACCTGCCCTCCACCGGCAAACTGGGCAAAGCTTTTCATCTCACCCGAGTGTCGGGAGCTTATTGGCGCGGCGATTCCAACAACGAGATGTTGCAGCGCATTTATGGCACCGCCTGGGCCAATCCCAAACAACTGCGACTGTATCTCACGCGACTTGAGGAAGCCGAGAAACGTGATCACCGCCGACTGGGACGAATCATGGATTTGTTCCATTTCCAGGAGGAAGCGCCGGGAGCCGTTTTTTGGCACCCGAAAGGCTGGGGTCTTTTCCAGAACCTGATCGAGTACATGCGCAAACAACAAAACGCAGCCGGATATCAGGAAGTTAATACGCCTGAACTCATGGACCGCACGTTGTGGGAAGCGTCGGGTCACTGGGATTCATTTGCTGAACATATGTTCACGACGCAGACCGAAGATGGTCGCAATTATGCTATCAAGCCGATGAACTGCCCTGGCCATGTGCAGATATTCAAGCAAGGCATCACGAGTTACCGTGATCTGCCGTACCGACTGGCTGAATTCGGCAAGGTCCATCGCTACGAACCCTCGGGCGCCCTGCACGGCATGTTGCGAGTGCGGGCATTCACCCAGGATGATGCACATATTTTTTGTACGCCGGAACAGATCACGGCAGAGACGATTGCCGTTTGTGATCTGATACTTGGTATCTATCGCGACTTCGGCTTCGAAGATGTGCTGATAAAGTTTGCCGACAGGCCGAAGGTCCGGGTCGGTGATGATGCTGTTTGGGACCAGGCAGAAGCTGCCCTGAAAACCGCACTCGACTCATCTGGCCTGGACTATACCTATAACCCCGGCGAAGGCGCTTTCTACGGACCGAAACTTGAATTCGTACTCCGCGATGCCATCGGTCGGGACTGGCAGTGTGGCACGCACCAGGTCGATCTGAATTTGCCGGCTCGTCTCGGCGCAACCTATATCGGAGAAGACGGCCAGAAACACACGCCAGTGCTTTTGCATCGCGCAATGTTCGGTTCGCTGGAACGATTCATTGGCATTTTGCTGGAGCACCATGCCGGCAACCTGCCGCTGTGGCTTGCGCCAACTCAAGCCAGGGTCCTGACGATTACGTCGGACGCAGATGACTATGCCAATGACGTTGTCGCAAGGTTACAGAGCGCAGGTATCGTCGCTGATGCAGATCTGCGCAATGAAAAAATTTCCTACAAAGTTCGCGAGCACAGTGTCGCGAAGATTCCGTTGTTACTCGCTGTCGGCCAACGGGAAATTGAGGAACAAACAGTCGCGATACGACGGCTTGGATCGAAACAACAAAAAGTGCTTCCACTGACGGATGCAATTGCCGAAATAGGCGACGAAATCCGTTTGCGCGGCCGGGCAGAATAGACAAAAGGTTTTACGACCGGTAAGTCTTATCGCAGCAGCGGACAGCAGCCGAATTGCGCGGCGATGTTTTCACCTTTCGAATCCTGTGCCCGTGGACGTTGCCAGCGGACCAAACGTGACGCTACCTGCACTCCGACTGTGCGCCCTGTCACAGATTCATAATCCTGTCGCGCCCCAGCGACAAATCACCGCAAAGCCAAGGCTATACTCGCTTATCGCAAGATCTGCACGCCGTGCAATCGCTATAAGACATAACCGCCAAGGAGGACGGAGTGGCACTAGAGCATTACAAAACTCAAGTACTGCTGTTGCACAGTCAGCAAAGTACGCTGGATGTCTTAAGCACCGGTTTTAATGATCGCTATTCAGTGCATCTTGCAACCAGCGGTAGCGAAGCACTAAACACTCTGGTTGATACACCGATTCACATCCTCGTATCAGCGCAAGACCTCCCCGGCATGAGTGGCCTGGAAGCACTTCGCGAAGCCAAGAAAAGATCACCGGAAACAATCGGCATTCTTCTCGCCGGTAGTGATGAACACGACGGACTGGAAGCACTCGTTGGCGACCAGGAAGTGTTCCAGATCGTCCGCGGCTCAATCACACCCGAGGCATTGCTCACCCTGATCGAATCTGCGACCAAACGGGATCGCATGGCCACATTGTTTGAATCTGCAAACGATCAGGAAGCGAACGTTGATATGCCGGTAGCAGAACATATTGTCATGGAGACGTCGGAGAACGGTTCCACGATCATCAGTGACGGCACCGGCCAGATGCCGGTGCTCCAGCCGCATAAAATTCAAATAGCGCCGGGCGTCGGCATGCGTAATGTGGACGTCCTCGTACTTACAAAAGACGAAGAGTTTCTCGCAACAGTCAAGGATTCTGCGCGCGGGCTGCACAATGTGCATCATTCGCTAACACCAACTCAGGCTGAAGAAGTTGTCGGTAAAAACAAGGTTGGTGTCCTGGTAACGGATGCGGCAATGGTCGGTTCAGATGTTGAGTCGTTGACACAGCGCCTGCGTAAAACGACACCGCGTCTGGTGGCGATTGTCGCCGGGCGAAGAGACGATGGCGATATGTTGATGGATCTGATCAACCGTGGCCACGTATATCGATTTCTGCTCAAGCCGGTTTCTCCGGGTCGTGCTCGCCTGGCGATAGAAGCATCTGTCAAACACCATCTCGAAGCAGCAGACACCGCATTCAAAAGCAAACCGAAGCAGGCAGCAGCGATTCCCGCAGCGCCAGCCAGGCGCCAGCCAAAAGCGAAGCCAAAAGCACGCACAAAGCCAAAATTGGAGGCCGCCCCACCCATTACGGCGAAAGCAGAGGTAAAACCTGCTGCGAAAAAGGTGAGACGACGCCAGCAAAAAATTGAACCGACATTCCCAGAGGCAACGATCAATGAGCCGCTGAACACGGATGACTTCGGTGCCCCGTTTTCCGATGGCAACAGCTTCACGGATACGATGACCGGCATCGCGGTATCGGTTGGAAAATCGCTCTCTTCTGCAACGGACTCTGTCGCCGAAAGCGCCCAGGGTATTGCTAAATCTTCTGGCAAGGCCACCGCAGATCTTGCCGCGGGAATCCTTGCCCCGTTGCGCAATACAAAGACATTGGCCATTGCGGGTGGAACCATTGCTGCCCTCGCCGTCGTAACCTGGCTGGTAACAAGTTGGGAGTCGACTCCTGATGTCACAGCACCGGTTGAGTCGGTGGCGTTCGAATCGGAATTGACGGAGCCAGTTTCAAAGCCGGAAATAGCGAGCCCACCACCCGTACAGCAATCTCAGGCCGTGGTACGCCCTGCTCACCAGGACCTTCTGGACGAGGCACGTATGGCCAGAGATGCCGGAGAGCTCATAACACCTGCAAATGACAATGCTGTTGAACTCTACATGGCCGCACGTACCGCAGCACCCGGCGACGCGATAGTTAATGCGGAATTTAGCCAGGTTGTAGGCCAGGTACTTGGTCTTGCGGAGAGTGCAATTCTGGCAAAAAATGTTGATGAAGCAACAGCGGCACTTAACATGGTCGGGCTTGCCGACCCCGACAACTCTCGCCTGGCTTTTCTTGGCGTGCAACTGGCACAACTTGAGCTGCGCGAGGTCACTGACCGGGCACGAGTTGCTATTCGCGAAAGTCGCCTGGAGGACGCCGACGATTTGCTCGCAGAAGCTGGTTCCATGGCCGGTCGCGATGCTGCGGAGGTTACGCTCCTGGCGAGTGAGATCTCGACGGCACGTAACCAGAAAAAAGCAGCCGAAGAGATAGCACTGGCCAATGCGCGACTCGAAGAAGGCGACCTTATGTCGCCACCGAATGACAATGCACGCTATTACTTTGCGATGGCACTCGACACTGATCCGCAAAACCAGGCTGCACAGCAAGGTTTGATTACCGTTGCAAGCACACTGATTTTCAATGCCCGAACCGCCATCGACAACGGATTACTTGACCAGGCCGACGATCTGTTACGGGATGCACGAGTACTCGACCCGACCAGTAAAGAATTGAGCGCCGCCAACAAGGCTTTGGCTGACACGCGAACAGCAGTGGCCGCGGCAGAACGAAAGGTTGAAGCAGAACGCCAGGCTGAGTTGCAAAGAGAAGCGGACCGCCAGGCAGAACTGGCACGTCAGGCGGAATTCGCAAGACTGGCTGAAATTGAAAGGCAGGCGGAGGTGGCTCGCAACGCTGAAGCCGCGCGCGTCGCTGAACTTGAGAGACAAGCTGAAGTCGTTCGCCAGGCAGATATCGCGAGAATTGCCGACGTTGAAAGACTTGCTCAGCTTGAACGTCAGGCAGAAGTCGCCAGACTGGCCGAAATCGAAAGGCAGGCGGAGTTCAGCCGGCAGGCCGAAATTACCCGGCAAGCTGACACTCAGAGGCAGGCTGAGGCCGCAAAACAGGCAGAAGCGGACCGAATTCTTGCAGCGAGACGTCAGGCAGAAGGGGATGAAGCCGCCCGCATAGCCGCGGAGAGAGGCGCTGCAACTGCGGCGACCGTGTCACCGCTCGGCGTAGCCGGCTCGAGTGTTTCAACGACGCCCTCCAGCAAGACCAGCAGCAATCCTGCAAGTCGCCAGGTTGCAACAACGAGCAGCCCCCCGCCAACACGGAGCGCGCCAGTTGCTTCTGCGCCGGCGCCCACACCGAGCCGAAGTTCGGGCAGTAATACGGGGGTTACAGCATCGTTGGCGGCATCCGCTACGACCGTCCCCAACAATGTGGCGCGAAGTAGTGGCAACGCCGCTAATGCTGCGCAGACGTTTCCCCTGCCCGCAGCCCGCAGCAGTACTCAGGCGACCCGCGTTCCGACCACTACCGCTTTTGCCAGTACCGAACCTGAGATGGTACCCGTGAGTCGTTTGTCCCGGACCAACTACGTCGCGCCGAAATATCCTCGCGCCGCGCATCGCAGAAATGTAACCGGTTCGGTGGATGTCATGTTCACGGTAACGACGGATGGCAGGATTCGTGATATGTCTGTTCTGGAATCTGAGCCCGGTGAGACCTTTGACCAGGCGGCGATGGACGCTGTCGGCGATTGGCGTTTCGAACCGGTCGTCGAGAACGGCGTTGCTGTTGAAAAACGCACCGCAGTCCGTCTGGCATTCACTCTGCAGTAGCAGCTCACGGGCAATCCGCCCAAAAAAACACTCCGAAGTGGACCAATTGGTCCTCGCCCGGTACTCTTATGCTCAAAATAGTGCACAAGAGGTTTAGACGGTGAGTACGAAAGCAGAAAAAACGCCCAGAAAGCAACAGCAACGCAGTCTGCGAACCAAGCAAAAGCTGTTGGATGCGGCACTCGAGGCCTTCTCGGAAAACGGCTTTAAAGGCACTTCTACACGCGATATTGCGGAAAGAGCCGGCGTACACCACCCGCTGATAACCTATCACTTCAAGAACAAGGACACGCTTTGGCGCGCCTCTGTGAAATACGTATTTAGTGATTTCGCTACGGCACTGGTCAATGCGCAAGAAGAGCACGCCAATGACTGCGCAAAAAAGCGAATGGCAACAATGATACGTATCTATGTCTATTATGCGGCCAGCCATCCAGCACTGCACAAAATCATTTTGCAGGAGTCCAGCCACCCAAATAGTCGTCTCGAATGGTTGAGCGAAAACTATTTGCGGCCGATTGCAGACGGCGCATCCAACTACATTATGGATTTGCAGGCAAAAGGTATTGCTCCGGCGGGTAATCCCGCACTAATTTACAACATGCTGCGCGTTTGTTCGGGTGGCCTGATTGCGCTATCCCATGAACTCAGGTGCACGAGCAGCACCGACCTGGAATCGAAAGCCAGTCTCGATGAACTCGCGGATCTGATTATTCGTGTTTTTTTGCCAGGCGAACTGACAGAGTCCTAGTCGGTATGCTTCATCAGGTGCTGGTGCATCTCGGCAACAATGGACAACGCGATCGACGCCGGTCCGCGACCCCCTAAATCGAGGCCTGCAGGCCCGTGCACCCGCGACTCCAGCTGATTCGACAGATCACCTAATTCCTGCAGCAGGCGCTTGCGGCGATCCCTGGGCCCGAGCAAACCAATGTACTCGATGCGGCTGCTGGCGAGTTGCGTGAGGTATTTCCGATCACTGGTGAGATGATGACTCATCACAATTGCTGCGGCATAGCGATCCAGATCGAGCACACCTGACAGTTCGGCAACCGGCACACAATGAACGTGGTCGGCAGTCGAAAAGTTTCCGGAATCAATGTATGCCGGACGATGATCCTGAACGGTGACCCGCCATCCCAGTTCACTGGCAAGCCGTACCACAGGCTCCGCATCGAGTCCGCCACCCAGCACCAGTATTCTTGGCGGCGGTTGCAGCAGCGCAATCAGCAGCTTTGCCGCACCATTGCCGATGCTGATTTCTGTGCAGCACGAACGATTCTCTGTTAGCGCTGAATCAACAACCGCTTTTACTGCTTCAAGGTACCTATCGCCAATGCTGCTAAAGGCGAAGTCACCGTCGACAGTGACCGCTGCCGAGCCCGCGACAAGGTTCTCCAGCGTGGATTCCAGCACGGTCACCGCAAGCTCTGCATCGTCTCCGGCGAATGCCCTGGCCATAGTCGCAAAGGGTTCGTAGTCATGGTCCGGCAGCAAGGGCTGCAGGAAAATTCTCATCAAGCCATCGCATCCGACGCCCAGACCCCACAGCTCTTCGTCGTTTTTGCCAAGGTCATAAGTAACAGACTGAGGCGATCCGGAATCAAGCACTGCCCGCGCCCTCTCCGCCAGGTCACCCTCAAGACAACCGCCGGAAAGCATGCCCTGAAAATCACCATCCACGGTGACCAGCATTTGTGCGCCGGTCTTGCTGTAAGTCGAACCCTCGGTTTCAAAAACGCTGGCCAGAACCAGCGGTATTTTTTCAGCTGACCAGTTGTCAAAAGCTTTGAGAAGGTGTTTCGTGCTCATGCCGCATGCCGCCGCATCGAGGTACTCGCACGGGTCAATACCTGGGCGAGTTGCATCAGGCTTGCAACATTGTGCGCCGGCAGAAATAGATCAACGTGCGGGAGCATAGCCTTAATGCCGATCGCCTTGGCCTCAAATTCACTGTAGCGCAACATCGGGTTCATCCAGATCAATTGGCCGCAGGAACGTTGCAGTCTTTCTGTTTGAAATCCCAGGTCGGATTCAGTGTCGCGCTCAAGCCCGTCACTCAACAAGAGCACGACTGAGTTACCCGCAAGAACACGGCGCCCCCAGTCAACGTTAAATCGCTTCAGGCTATCCGCTATGCGCGTACCTCCATCCCAGTCCTTTACCTCCGTGGATACTTTGGCAAGCGCCCGGTCGACGTCTTTGTCCGCAAGGCGATGGCTGATGTTGGTCAGCCTCGTGCCGAAAACGAAGCTATGCACAGTTTGCCTGCGCGAACTGAGTGCATGCGCAAAATGCAGAAAAATTCGTGAATAGCGGCTCATCGAACCCGAGATATCACAGATGAGCACCAATGTGGGTGGTCGAAGCCTACGCCGTTTTTTCGCCAACTGGATCAGCTGTCCGTTAGTGCGCAGCATCAGTTGCATCGAGCGTCGCAAGTCGTAGCGACGACCATGAATATCTGCTCGATAGCGCCGCACAGGGACCTTTTTGATTACTTCGATCTCTTCGCGCAGCATCTTTTTTGCCTCGCGTTGTTCCTGCAGGCTCATCTGCTCAAAATCTTTTTGTCGCAGAATTTCACGCTGAGACCATGACTCGGACTGGTCGATTTCAATGATGACCTCGCCGTCATCATGCTCTGTTTCACCAGGCATCGCCTCCATCAGCCGGCGTATTGCTTCTTCGCCGCCGGCATCGTCAGAAACACGCTCAAGTGTTGGCAGGAGCAAGCCCATCATTCGTTCAAGCAACCTGGGATTGCGAAAATAGATATGGAAAGCCTGATCGAACAAGCGGAATTGTGTTGGGTTGGTTACCAGCACTGATCGCAACGCAAAATAAAAATCGTCACGACGCTCTATACCGGACTGCAGCACTGCCAATCCCGCATCGATGACCTGACCAGGGCCAATCGGCAAACCGGCCTGGCGCAAGGTTCGGCAAAACAGCAGGATGTTTTCGGCGAGTTGGCCCTTTTTTTCTACCGACACTGTTTCGATATCCTTCAGGCAGCTGATTGAATCTCAGCGAGCAAGCGTGCGGCTTCGCTGCCCCGAACCCTGACGATGTCATCCTGGTATTTCAATAACGCGCCTAATGTGCCGTTAATAATTTCGGGTGTGAGCGCGACCACGTCCAGCTGCGTCAGCGAATTTGCCCAGTCCAGCGTTTCGGCAATGCCGGGCCGTTTGAATAGATCTTCATCTCTGAGTTTATGGACAAAGGCGACGAGCTGCTCGCGAAGTTCGTCGCCGACATGTGGTGCCTTCAGTGAAAGAATCCTGGCTTCGGCGTCATGTGACGGATAATCGACCCAGTGGTACAGACAACGTCGTCGCAGCGCGTCGTGAACTTCGCGGGTGCGATTTGAGGTGATAATCACGATCGGCGGTTGCGCCGCTTTCACCGTGCCGAATTCCGGAATACTCAGTTGGAAATCCGACAATAGCTCAAGCAGAAACGCTTCAAACGGCTCATCTGCGCGATCGATTTCATCGATCAACAGCACCGGTGGCCCGCCCTCATGTTGGCGCAGTGCACTGAGCAACGGCCTTTCAATCAGGTAATCACTCGAGTACAGGCTGTCGCCCATTTTTTCGGACGTGCCCTCCGCTTCGGCAAGCCTGATAGCGACCATTTGCCGCGGATAATTCCACTCGTACGCAGCACTGGCTAAATCGAGACCCTCAAAGCACTGTAATCGAATAAGATCACGACCCAGCGTTGCGGCCAGCACCTTCGCTATTTCGGTTTTGCCAACGCCGGCTTCGCCTTCCAGTAACAGGGGCCGTCCCATCCGTAGTGCCAGGTAGACAACAGTCGCAAGATCGCGGCCTGCAACATATTCGCCACCGCGCAGCAGATCCGCTGCTGCGGAAACATCGCCAGGGAGTGCGTCTTTTGCTGCTTTCTCAGCCACCTAATTTACTGACGGCTCGCCCTGCCATGACGCCGATCAGATGCGCTCGATACTCTGAGCTGGCGTGCAGGTCGTCATTAAGATCCGCAGCGTCGATGCTCAATCCATCGAGGGCGGCAGCAGAAAATGACTTGCCAAGCGCAGCTTCCATTTCCGATGCACGAAAGGCGCAAGCGCCAGCACCGGTGACCGCTACACGAATTCCGTTGTCTGATTCGGCAACCATCACACCAACCACTGCATAACGGGAGGCGGGATTCGGAAATTTGGCGTAGCTTGCTTTTTTGGGCTTGGGGAATGTCACTGACACTACGAGTTCGTTTGCCTCGAGTGCCGTCTCGAACAGACCCTTGAAGTAATCGTCCGCAGCAATTTCCCGCTTGTTTGTTTTGATTCGGGCGTTCAGTCCGAGCACAGCTGCCGGATAGTCGGCGGCAGGATCGGAGTTGGCTATCGACCCACCGAGCGTACCGCGGTTACGCACTTGTGCATCACCTATCAAATTTGCGAGTTCGGCCAGTGCGGGAATGGCATTCTGCACGACATCACTTGCTGCAACTTCTGCGTGCCTGACCATTGCGCCGATCTCGATCGCGTCGCCGGTATCCTTGATATCGCTCAACCCGTCGATCGCCCCAAGATCAACCAGATCTGACGGTTGTGCCAAACGCATTTTCATCGTTGGCAGCAGCGTCATGCCGCCGGCGATAATCTTCGCTTCGTCATTTCCGGCGAGGAGCTTACCCACCTCGTCGAGAGAGGTTGGGCGATGGTAGTTAAATTCATACATATCAGGTCCGTCCTAATTGCTGGCCGACTGGATTGCACGCCAGACACGTTCTGGCGTCGCCGGTATTTGCATATCATCAATCTGGTATTTGGCAAGGCCATTAACCACTGCGTTAATGACAGCTGGCGGTGCGCCGATTGCGCCCGCCTCACCACAACCTTTTACGCCAAGTATATTGTGCGTGCATGGCGTGACGTTGGTTGTCACTGCAAAATTTGGCACGTTGTCCGCTTTGGGCAGGCAGTAATCCATCATTGAGCCGGTCAACAGCTGACCACTGTCATCGTAAATGCATTGCTCATACAAAGCCTGGCCAATTCCCTGCGTCAGGCCACCATGCACCTGGCCTTCCACAATCATCGGGTTGATGATGCGGCCAAAATCATCAGCGGCAGTAAATGCTACAACGTCGACGACGCCTGTATCCGGATCAATTTCGACCTCGCAGATATGGCATCCCGCGGGGAAGGTGAAGTTTTTCGGATCGTAAAATGCCGTCTCTTCAAGCCCTGGTTCCAGGGTATCCAACGGATAGTTGTGCGGCACATAAGCAGCCATTGCGACCTCGCCAAACGCGACGGAACGATCGGTGCCTACCACAGTGAGCTGACCATCCTTGAATTCGATATCTTCCGCTGAAGCTTCCAGTAGATGCGCCGCGATCTTGCGCGCCTTGGTACGAATCTTTTCCAGCGCATTCATCAACGCCACGCCACCGACTGCCGCAGAGCGCGAGCCGTAGGTGCCCATACCGAAAGGTACCTTGCCGGTGTCGCCGTGGACGATGTCGACGTTATCGAAATCGACCCCAAGCGCCTCGACAACCAGCTGCGCAAAAGAGGTTTCGTGACCTTGCCCATGACTGTGAGAGCCGGTTAAGACGGTGATCGACCCGGTCGGATTGACCCGCACGGTCCCCGCCTCATAGAGGCCTGCCCTTGCTCCCAGCGCACCCGCTACATTGGATGGCGCAATACCACAGGCTTCTATATAAGCCGCCACACCGATGCCTCTAAGTTTGCCGCGGCTCGCGGATTCCTCTCGTCGCTTATCGAAATTGTCGTAGTCAGCAAGTTCCAGCGCCTTGTCAACGGTGGCACCGTAGTCGCCGGTGTCGTACTCCAGTGCGACCGGCGTCTGGTACGGGAAATCTTCAGGCTGTATGAAGTTTTGTCGCCGGATCCCGATCGGATCCATATTCATTACCGCGGCGGCCCGATCTACAAGTCGCTCCAGCAGGTAGCTTGCCTCCGGCCTGCCCGCACCGCGGTATGCGTCCACCGGTACAGTGTTCGTGAACATGCCTTTTACATTGGCATATATCGCCGGTGTCTTGTAACAACCTGCCAACAACGTAGCGTAGAGATAAGTCGGCACCGAAGGTCCGAAGGTTGACAGGTATGCCCCAAGATTCGCCCGGGTTGATACGCGCAGCCCCAGGAAATCGCCATTATCATTCATCGCCATTTCGGCGTGGGTGATGTGATCCCTGCCGTGAGCATCGCTGATAAACGACTCGGTGCGATCTGCCGTCCATTTCACCGGTCGATCTACTTTCTGCGACGCCCAGGTGAGGATTGCCTCTTCAGCATAGTGAAAAATCTTGGAACCGAAACCGCCGCCCACGTCCGGCGCTATCACACGTAGCTTGTGCTCCGGTATGCCGAGTACAAACGCGCCCATGAGCAGGCGAATGACGTGTGGATTCTGGGTGGTCGTGTACAGGGTGTATTCATCTTTGCCACTGTCGTAATCACCAATGGCAGCCCTTGGCTCCATCGCGTTAGCGATCAATCGATTGTTGACTACGTCGATACTGGCAACATGCGTCGCCTCTGCGAACGCTTTATCTGTCGCTGTGGCATCGCCGATTTCCCAGTCAAAACAGACATTACCCGGTATGTCGGGCCAGACGAGAGAAGCATCCGCAGCGCTTGCTGACTCGAGATTCGCAACTGCATCCAGATCGTCATAGTCAAACTCGACCAGTTCAGATGCATCCCGTGCAGCCGCACGAGATTCCGCAATCACCACCGCGACCTGGTCACCGACATGACGCACGAAATCCTGTGCCAGTGGTGGATGGCCGGGCTCCGCCATAGGCGTGCCGTCCTTATTATTAACGCCCCAGCCGCAAGGAAGGCTACCAACCTCCATGTCGGCGCCGGTAAATATGGCAACAACACCGGGTGCCGCTTTAGCCTGGTCTGTATTCACCGCATTTATCTTGCCGTGTGCGACCGGCGAACGAACAAATACAGCGTAAAGCTGGTTGGGCCGGTTGATATCGTCTACGTACTGACCCCGGCCGGTTATAAATCGATGATCTTCTTTGCGTCGAACCGCGGCCCCTATTCCGTTCTTAATCATGGCTCACCTCACCCCGCGTTGATTGGATTATTTACCGGCGCGCATAGCTTCGGCCCCGGCCTTTACAGCCCGGACGATGTTTTGATATCCCGTGCAGCGGCACAGATTGCCCTCGAGCCACTCGCGGATCTCACGTTCATCCGGATCCGGATTCTGCTTTACCAGGTCGAGTGCGCTCATGATCATTCCCGGCGTGCAATAGCCGCACTGCAGACCATGATGCTCGCGAAACGCTTCCTGCATCGGGTGCAATGTGCCATTCGTAGCAACGCCCTCGATAGTTGCCACCTCTGCTCCCTCTGCCTGCACCGCAAGCATGGTGCAGCTCTTGATTGAACGTCCGTCAAGGTGAATAACACAGGCGCCGCACTGGCTGGTGTCACAGCCAACATGGGTGCCGGTCTTACCCAGGTTTTCACGAATCATCTCGACGAGAAGCGTACGGGATTCTACTTCGGCGCTGACGGCTTCACCGTTCAGCGTGAATGAAACTTTTGTTGTCATCAGACCATCCTGCTGTTGTTGTTCTTGTGGCCCAGCACGGCCGGGCCGCGTCTCATTATCTTATTCTAATATCAGGTGTCGCTGTAGCGACAATACTCAGCGTAGCAGAAACCACCAAATCAGCAATACTGCTATGGCAGCGCCAATCGCTTTCCAGGTCATCGAACCCAGCCCGCTACCGGCGGCCTTTTCAACATCCATGCGCATGGCGCCCGGGTCCAGCTCACGGGAAAACGTACCAAAGAAATCATCCGCTGTCTTTTTCGTCGCCCCCATGACGAGGCGAGAGCCGACCTGCGCCAGCTTGCCGCCAACCTTGAAGTCGGCGCTATAGGTCAATAACGTGCCGCTATCGCGTTCCTGGAGCCTGACCTCGGCACTGCCGCGACCAAATCCGGCCATGCCGGCTTTGCTTTCCCCTGCAAGGGTATAACTCTCGGGCGGATTCAGGTTCTCGAGTGACAGACGGGTGTCGAAGCGAGCCCGAACAGGCCCGATCGTCGCCATTACTTTGGCTTTAAATTCGTTATCGCCGACTTGCTCCAGCGATTCGCAACCCGGAATACACTTCTTCAGCATTTCGGGATCGTTCAGGGCGTCCCAAACAGCCTCCCGGCTGGCGTCGATCTGATACTCGCCTTTAATTTCCATGCCAAGAGATTACATCGTCGGCATGGAAAAATCTGCTCCTGAACGAATGCCCGTTGGCCAGCGTGAAGTTACCGTTTTCAGGCGCGTGTAAAAACGCACGCCTTCCATACCGTAGATGGACATATCGCCAAAAAGTGAGCGCTTCCAGCCACCGAAACTGTGAAACGCAAGCGGCACCGGAATTGGCACGTTGATGCCGACCATGCCGACCTGAATGCCATGCGCAAATTCGCGCGCTGCGTCGCCATCACGCGTAAATATAGCCGTGCCGTTGCCGTATTCATGGGCATTGATCAGGCTGATCGCTTCATCAAAAGTTTCGGTGCGCGTAATCGTCAATACCGGGCCAAAAATTTCTTCCCGGTAGACACGCATTTCGCTCGTGACATGATCAAAAAGAGTCGGGCCAAGGAAGTAGCCAGGAGACTCGGTAATTTCGTGCTTTCTACCATCGACCACGACTGTGGCGCCCTCTTCTTCACCAATATCGATATACGAACGTACCTTGTCGCGATGCTCCGCGGTGATCAACGGACCCATATCATTGCTGTTGTCCATGCCAGGACCGATTTTTAGTGCTGCAATTTTCGGCAACAGTTTCTCCAGCAATGGCTCGGTCGAATCACCGACTGTCACCACGGCGGAAATTGCCATGCAACGTTCGCCTGCTGAGCCGTAGCCAGCACCGACCAGTGCGTCGGCAACCTGCTCCATGTCAGCATCAGGTAGCACGACGAGGTGATTCTTCGCACCGCCGAGCGCCTGTACCCGTTTGCCATTGGCAGAGGCGGTTTTGTATACATGCTCTGCAACCGGCGTGGAGCCGACGAAACTGACTGCAGCAACGCGATCATCAGCCAGGAGCGAATTCACGGCCACGTGATCACCTTGCACAACATTGAAAACCCCTGGCGGCAGCCCGGCTTCATGCAATAACTCCGCCCACTTCATTGCGCAGCTCGGATCTTTTTCCGATGGTTTCAAAATGAAGGTGTTGCCACAGGCGATCGCCAGCGGGAACATCCACAGCGGCACCATCGCCGGAAAATTAAATGGGGTGATGCCAACGCAAACCCCCATCGGCTGGCGCATCGAATAAGTGTCAACACCGGTGCCGACCTGGTCGCTGTATTCGCCTTTGATCAAATGCGGGATTCCACAGGCGAATTCGACCACTTCGAGGCCGCGCTGAATCGAACCGGCGGCGTCATGCAGCACCTTGCCATGTTCCTGCGCAATGATTGCAGCGATCTCGTCTTTGTCGCGCTCAATCAATTCCTTCAGCCGGAACATGACTTTTGCACGTCGCAACACCGGCGTAGCTGACCAGCCTGCAAATGCAGCCTTTGCAGCGGCGAGGGCCGCATCAACGTCAGCCTCAGTCGACAGGACAACTTCAGCACAGCGTTCCCCGGTTGCCGAATCGAATACATCTCCATACCGATCTGAATCGGACGAGGCTACTTGCCCGTTGATCCAGTTGGGGACCTTTCTCACTACATCTATTGCCGCGGCTTTTTCTGCCATGCTATTTATCCTGAAAAATTAGTGACTATTGTGCTCTTATCGCACTACGTACCGTCTCAACAACGGTTTCGATCTGCTCATCCTCAATGATCAACGGTGGCGAAAATGCCAGCGTGTCACCCGTCGTCCTGATAATGACGCCGTCATCAAGACATTTGCGGAAAATCTGCATCGCACGCGCAGTCGGCTTGCCTTCAATTGGCTCGAGTTCGACCGCACCGATCAATCCAAAATTCCTGACGTCGATCACGTTTGGCTCGCCCTTCAGACTGTGCAGTGCATCTGCGAACTTGTCTTCCATGGAACGTGCGCGCTCGATCAGTCCTTCCTCAAGATATACATCAAGCGTTGCACAACCGGCAGCCGCGGCCAGTGGATGACCGGAATAGGTATAACCGTGGAAAAATTCGATCGCACCTTCGGGTCCCGTCATGAAAGTATCGTAGATGTCACCTTTAGCAAGCACCGCGCCCATTGGAACTGTGCCACTGGTGAGACCTTTTGCAGTGGTCATCAAATCGGCTGTAACACCGAAACGCGTTGAACCGAAGTTATCACCGGTTCGGCCAAATCCACAGATGACTTCATCAAAAATCAGCAGGATGCCGTGCTTGTCACATATATCGCGGATCCGCTTCAGGTAACCTTGCGGTGGAATCAACACACCGGCGGAACCGGCAATTGGTTCAACGATGACTGCAGCGATCGTCGATGCATCATGCAATGCGACGATGTTTTCCAGCTCATCAGCCAGGTGTGCACCCCATTGTGGCTGACCTCTGGAATAAGCATTTTCCTGCAGGTTGTGCGTATGCGGCAAGTGATCAACGCCCGGCAACATTGCACCAAACATCTTACGGTTCGCTGACATGCCGCCGACAGATATACCGCCAAAACCGACGCCATGGTAACCGCGCTCACGTCCAATAAATCTTGTGCGTTCACCCTCACCGCGTAAACGATGGTAGGCAAGCGCCATTTTCAATGCAGTATCGACCGCTTCCGATCCCGAGTTCACAAAAAACGCGTAGTCGATTCCATCCGGCGCCATGGCGGTGAGTTTGTTCGCCAATTCGAATGCCTTCGGATGACCAAGCTGAAACGCCATCGCATAGTCAAGCGTTTCCGCCTGCTGCTTGATGGCTTCGACGATCTTCGGATGACAATGCCCGGCATTGCAACACCAGAGCCCGGCAACGGCATCGAGCAATTGCTTGCCCTCATGTGTCCAGCAATACATTCCCTCAGCGCGTGTAATCAGTCGCGGGTTCTGCTTGAAATAACGATTCGCCGTGAATGGCATCCACTGCGCTTCCAGGTCCGGCAGATCGGTATGTAATTGTCTTACGGTATTGTCAGTCATTTTTCTGTCTCCAATTCATGCAGAGAGATTCGGCAGAGGCCTGTTCGCCGTAACGGCATAGTAATACTTAAGTATGTTCGCTGGTTTCTTGTATAGCTGGCCAGCGTACTGCAAGGCATCTCAGTTAACAATATTTAAATAGTTGAAAATAAGTCGTTGATTTCATTAGAATGGGCGGCAGGTTTGTTAACTAAATTTAACAATTTAACACCGGATTCCATTATGGACAATATTGGCCTGAGATTGCAGGCGCTGCGCACTCAACGCGGCCTTTCACAACGCAAGCTCGCATCGCTTGCGGGCGTTTCCAACGCGACCATTTCACTGATCGAACACGGGCGTACCGACCCGTCAATGGGCTTAATGAAACGCATCCTGGAGTCGCTGGAGGTTTCATTTTCTGACTTTTTTGCGGCGGATTCACGCGTTGGAGAGAAGTACTTTTACACACACAACGAATTGAGCGAGATTAGCAGCGGACCGATCACCTACCTGCAGGTCGGCAATGAACTCGGCGAAGGCCAGTTACAAATTTTGTACGAGCGCTATCGTCCCGGTGCCGACACCGGTCAATCAAAACTAAGCCATGAATCAGAAGAAGGCGGCATCGTTCTGCAAGGACGGCTTGAAGTCACAGTGGGCGATGCAGTACAAATACTTTCTGTCGGCGACGCGTACCGTTTCAACAGCCGCATACCGCATCGTTTCAAAAACGTAGGTAATGAAGACTGCCTGATCGTCAGCGCCTGCACACCACCGAGCTTCTAGACAATATCAGGCTGCTTCAATTACGGCCAGCGTTATCCGATCGGAACACCGGCCCACATGGAACTGCCTGAGCAGGACGCAACTTCATTCCAGGTATCATTTGCCTCGGCAAGGGAAAAATTTGTGCTGGAGTTTACAAACCAGGTACCCCAGCTCTTTGCGTCCGGGGCAACCAATACGAATCTGAAACTATCATCTGCAGCATTCGCTGCAATCGGCAAACGCAGGAGAACATTTAGTTCTTCACCACCCGCAATACTCTTGGCCGCTTTGAGCCACGTCTCGGAAACGTCCACAGCGTCGGCGCCCGTCTTGCCTTCGTGCAATTCACAAACCCATATTTGTATAACATTGTCTGCGAACGCTGGAGCAGCAAACAAGTACGATAGAGATAGAGATATAGCTACCGCAGCGATTTTTCTTTTGTTCATTATTCTTCTCCTGTGGGTAATTCGTTAAGTCTAGAAGATATAATTCAGAACGCCAGTCGTCATCGCTTTCCGGATTAACCGGTTCATCGCCATGCAGGTAACCAACAATGCTTAAAAGTGATATTAACTTTGCGAATTGCTGCCAGAGATTTGCGACGAGTTATGAAGTAAGCAGCCTGCCTGCCATGCGCGAGGTCGAACGAACCGTGCTCGGTTGCGACTATGGCGGCACAAGCTGGACCACCAGCGCCCAGGCGGAGCAGATCGTCGAGATGCTCGATGCAGGACTGCTGGTTCGCGAAATATTTTTGCTTGCCGCGAATTAACTATCTGGACGATTGGCGTACAGGTTGATCATTTCCATCGCCAGCGCAGCACCTGCCAACGCCGTAATTTCGCCGACGTCGTACGCCGGTGCAACCTCGACGAGATCCATTCCGATCAGATTGATACCGGCCAGGCCACGTATGATTGAGATTGCCTGATGCGTCGTCAGGCCGCCGCAGACCGGGGTACCGGTGCCTGGCGCGTAACTGGGATCCAGGCAATCGATATCGAAACTCAGGTAAACCGGCCTGTCGCCAATGTGTTTCTTCGTTTCACTGATGACGGCGTCAATACCATTTTTGTGCACCCATGGTCCGTCCAGGACATTAAATCCGAGTGTGTCGTCGTTGGTCGTGCGCAGGCCAATTTGTACTGAGTGCTTGGGATCAACAATCCCTTCTTTTGCCGCATGCCAGAACATCGTGCCATGATCGACGCGCCCTTCTTCGTCTGCCCAGGTATCGCTGTGTGCGTCGAAGTGCAGCAGTGACAATGGCGCACCATATTTTTTGGCATGCGCCTTCAAAAGCGGATAGGCGATAAAGTGATCGCCCCCAAGCGTTAATAACGCCGGGCCGGCACTGATGATTTTCTGCGCGTGCTCCTCTATTGCGTCCGGCACTAACTCCGGTCGACCAAAATCGAAAAAGCAGTCGCCGTAGTCAATAACAGCCAGTTTATCGAACGGATCGAACGATGTTCCGTAGGGTCGCTCCCAGGCCATCATCGTTGAAGCGGCGCGAATAGCACGCGGTCCAAATCTTGCGCCTGGCCTGTTGGTGGTAGCTGTATCGAGAGGCACTCCGGTAACAGCAATATCGACACCATCCAGATCCCGCGTGTACTTGCGGCGCAGGAATGAGGTCGCGCCTGCATAAGTAGGCTCGCTAATTGTGCCGTACAAACTGTCGCGTGTTACGGCGAGATCGCCAGTTTTCTTAACCGTCATATGGTTCTCATTTACCGGATGGCCTGTATGGATTGCTGCGTCAGGTCGAGGCACTTCCAGGCTTTTTCGATCAACTCGTCCGCCTCCTCATGGGTCAGCACCAGCGGTGGTGCGACGACGATCGAATCACCAACCGCTCGCATCACCAAGCCATTATTGACCAGGTGATCCCGGCATATCGTGCCCGCACCGACACCTTCGTCGAACCGTTCCAGAGTATCCTTATTTTCGACCAACTCAAGCGCACCCATCAACCCAACCATTCGCGTTTCACCAACAATTGGATGCTCCGCCAGCGTTTGCCATTTTTTCTGCAGATACGGTCCGATGTCGTCACGCACTCGCTCGATCAGGTTTTCACGTTGCAGTATTCGTATGTTCTCGATGGCAACTGCACAGGACGCCGGATGCCCGGAATAGGTATAGCCGTGGAAAAATTCGCCACCCTTGTCGATAAGGACGTCGCCGACGCGATCACCGACCATCACCCCGCCAAGTGGCAGATATCCCGACGTCACGCCTTTGGCAAAAGTCATAAGGTCTGGCGCCACGCCATAGTAGTCTGCTCCAAACCATTCGCCGAGACGACCGAAGCCACAGATAACTTCGTCCGTGACGAGCAGGATGCCGTATTCATCGCAGATTCTTTTAATCTCCGGCCAGTAGGTGTCTGGCGGGATTATGACGCCGCCGGCGCCCTGAATCGGCTCAGCCACAAACGCCGCGACCCGCTCGGGGCCAAGCTCCTCTATCTTTCTCTCCAGCGCCCTGGCCGTCTGCAAACCGAACTCGTCCGCAGATAGCGTGTGATCACTACCAAACCAGTAAGGTTGTTCAATGTGCGCAATACCACCCAGGGTGCCACCCTGCTCGTGCATGGGCCGCATTCCGCCCAGGCTTGCGCCTGCCACCGTTGAACCGTGGTACGCGTTATCACGGGAAATAATGAACTGCCGATTCGGCTGATCAAGAAGATCCCAGTAACGACGCACCATGCGGATCATCGTATCGATGGATTCGGACCCTGAGCCCGTATAAAAAACACGGTTGAATTGCGGCTGAGTAATTTCCATGAGCATGCGTGAAAGCTCAATGGACGGCGGGTGAGCACACTGAAAAAAGCTGTTGTAGTAAGGCAGCTCGCGTAACTGGTTCGCTGCCGCTTCGACCAGTTCGTCCCTGCCGTAGCCCGCATTTACACACCAGAGTCCCGACATGCCGTCGAGAATCTTATTGTCGTCGGCATCGAAGATGTAAACACCATCCGCCCGGGTGATGATGCGGCTTTTCTTCTCGCTCAGATCCTTGTGATCGGTAAACGGGTGCAAATAGTGATCGCGATCAAGATCTTCCCACTCGGAACGCGAACGATTTTCGACAACTGTCATGGCTCTACCTCATGCGGCGGCAAACGGCCGCGACTGTTAATGGGCAGATGCTAGCGAAGACTGATCGTGACGTCATCCCGGCTCCATATCCTGAAACCGCCGGCAAGGTCATCAGATGTGTTGAGGAAATTCGCAGCCTCTTCGCTTTTGCACCCATCATGATACTCCAACTACGCACAATAATTTAGACAGTTGCTCCCACGATCAGAGTGTCGCCACACTAACGTGGGAGCGGCTTCAGCCGCGAATTGGGCTGACTTATGCGACGACTCTAGACATTAAACATCAGCACTTCGCGCTCCCACGGAGTGACTATTTCCTGGAACTCCCGGCATTCATCACGCTTGACTGCGCAATACAGCGTTACGAATTCGTCACCAAGCGTCTTGCGCATCGCTTTACTATTATCCAGTGCGTCGATTGCTTCATACAGGAAACGATGCAGGCTGAAGGGCAAATCGTACGCACTGCCCTCAATAGGCTTATCCGGTTTGAGGCCCTCAATCATGCCCAGGTAGCCACAAGCCAGCGACGCTGCAAGCGCAAGATAAGGGTTGACGTCGGAACCAGCGAGACGGTTTTCGACACGTCGCGCTTCGGGCCCGGAATCAGGCACGCGTAAACCTACCGTTCGGTTGTCGACCGCCCATGCCAGGTTGACCGGCGACGCCCAGTAACTTAAAAAACGCCGATACGAATTGGAGTACGGTGCGAATATTAATAATGCCTCGGGCATATATTTTTGCAGGCCACCGATATACGACATGAACAGCTCACTCGGTTCGCCGTCTTTCTGCGAAAATATGTTCTGGCCATCCTGGTCGACAATGCTCTGGTGAATATGTAATGCGCTACCTGCTTCATTCGATATGGGCCGGGCAAGAAATGTGGCGTGCATTTCATGTGCGATCGCTGTTTCTTTTACAGTTCGCTTGAAAATAAAGACCTGGTCGGCAAGTTCGATCGCATCGCCGTGCATGAAATTGATTTCGAACTGTGCCGGGCCCATTTCCTGCGACATAGTATCGATGCTGATGTTCTGCGCCTCACAATGACTATAGACGTCATTTATGAACGGATCGAAGTCGTTCATCGAATCAATGCTGTAGGGTTGTTTCGTTTTTTCAGTGCGCCCTAACCTGCCCTCCGGCGGTTCTACTTCCTGATTGGCATCCGCATGCGCATTGATCAGGTAAAACTCAACTTCAGGCGCGACCACAGGCGTCCAGCCTTTCTCCGCGTAGAGTTGCAATACATTGCGCAATACTCGCCGCGGTGACGCCTCTACGGGGGAGCCATCTTTGTGGAAACAGTCCATAAAAATCGATGCCGCCGGATCCGATGCCCACGGTACAGGTCGAATGGTTGAAAAATCGGGAGTCACTAACATATCCCGATCTTCTACGTTCTCTTTGTTGTCGACGTAATTTCCCGAAATGGTCTGGGCAAAAATACCCTCGGGAAGTTTTAGCTCGCCAGCACCGAATTTGTCAGCCGGCAACAACTTGCCGCGAGCCGCGCCGGCCATGTCCGGCACGAATGCTTCAACGTCTTCTATTTTGTGTTCTTTCAGCCAGGATTGAATATTGTCTTGCTCACTCACGCATCACCTTTTTTTGTGCCGCATATTCACGGCACGCATCACCGAACGCAGCAAATATCGCCATAGAAAATTCATTGTCAGTCACCTGCCACTCAGGATGCCATTGCACGGCAAGCGCAAATGCCTTCGCGCCGTCTACGCGAAACGCCTCAACCAGTCCGTCATCGGCCACGGCTTCAACAGTTACGCCTTTTGCCAGTCGGGCGGCGCCCTGATTGTGTACCGAATTCACGGTAACGGTGTCTTTGCCAGCAAGATTCCGTAGCAAACCACCTTCCACCAGGTGCACCTCGTGTGCCGGTCCATATTGCACTGGCAGAGGATCGTCTTTATTTTCCCGGTGATCCTGGTAACCAGTTTGCTCGTGCACGTGCTGGTGCAAAGTACCGCCCAGCACAACGTTCATTTCCTGAAATCCTCTGCAAACCGCAAGCAGCGGCACCCCGGCATCAAGCGCCAGGCTGATCAGGTCGAGAACGGTTTCATCACGATGCGGGTCATGCATCGTTCCCGCCCGACTTGTTTCACCCTCGTAGTGGTGTGGCTCCACGTTCGATGGGCTGCCGGTCAGAAAGATGCCGTCTACTTTGGCTAAAATCTCGTCGCCGTGAATGCTGTTTCCCAGCACGGGAACAAGAAACGGCACAGCATCTGCGCCATCCCTGATTGCGGTAATATATTTTTCTCCGACCATGTGGAATGGGTGCGGATCGAGCACACGCCGGTCTGCCGATATGCCAACTAGCGGCTTAGCCTGCATAAATCACGGTTTCTTGAATAACAAGGTATAGCGATCAGTATTGCCGGTCACAGATCGCCGCCCTACTTCATAACGTAACTCATCATCAGGGCGGTAGTGCAAATCACTGGAATCCACTAACTCGAATCCGGCGGCCTGCACCTCAAGGATAATGTCTACGACGTCACTTCGCCGGCGATTTTCGCTCGTCAGGGGCTCCATGTGTCGCAGGGAATGATCAATAACACCGTACAAGCCACCTGATCCCAATGACTGGAAAACTGCCTCATTGATTGTCATCCGTCCTTCTGGCGTGAAATTATGCATGTTGCGAAATGTCACCACGAGATCAAGATCGCGCACGCCGAAATCGAACTCTGCCAAATTGTTCGTACCAAACGGGCCGGACCGTTCTGTCTCAACACCGATCTCAATGATTTCAATATGGTCGAATCCGGTTTCGGGCTGCAGGTTTTCGCGAACATTGTTAATGCCTATTGCGACATATAACTCACCATTGTCGCGTAACACGGGCGCCAGAATTTTCGTGTACCAGCCGCCGCCGGGTAGCAATTCCATTACCCGCATATCATCTTTGAGCTGGAAAAATGCCAGCGTCTCCGGCGCCTTGCGATTGCGATCGCGGTCCATTTCGGCTTCAGTACGAATATCCGCTGCCATCGCAGCCTGGATCTTGCTTTCTACATCATTAGCCTGTGCAAACGCGTATGTTCCGCTCAGAATAAGCAGGCTGATCGCTATTAATCTCATTTCTTTCATCTCCAAATGAAGTGCCCGACTGCGGACGGCGCCAGTCTACCGCATTCGCAAGTTTTGACCAGCGCGTGAGTGGGCGTGGTGTCCTGCCAGTGTCCGCATATATTGATACTCTGGTAATCTCTGTGAGTCTTCATCAGGAGTGCACCGCGCGTGAAGTTGTATGGCTACTACCGAAGCAGCGCCAGTTATCGCCTGCGGATAATTCTTGGTCTCAAAAAGATCGACTGGGAAAATCACCCGGTCCATCTCGCCAGGGGCGAGCAGTTTAGCCCCGAGTTCCGGACGATCAATCCCATGGGGTTGGTACCCGTCCTCGATACAGGTGGGTCCGTCCTTTCGCAGTCCCCCGCGATTGCCGAATACCTTGAGGAAATGCACCCGCAACCGCCGTTGTTACCGGCATCAGTCGATGCGCGGGCACAAGTGCGGGAGATGCTTCATACGATCGGCTGCGAAATTCACCCACTGCAAAACCTGCGCGTACTCAAATACCTGCGTGCGGAGTACGGTCAGGACGACGATGGCGTTGCGGCCTGGTGCCGCGAGTGGATCGCACAGGGATTTACTGCCTTCGAAAACCTGGCAATGGGCAGATCTGTCGGCAAGCAATATTCGTTCGGTGACAGCCTCTCCCTTGCTGATGTCTGGCTGGTGCCACAGGTCTATAACGCCAGGCGCTTCGGCCTGGATCTGACACCGTATCCGGTCATCTCTTCAGTGGATGCACATTGTCAGGCATTAAACGCTTTTGCGGACGCGCATCCGGACAAACAGCCGGACGCGCCGACCGACTAAATCGAAATCAAGTTGATAGATCCGGGCTAGCGGCTGGTTGAAAAAGCCGCGGTTGGTTTTTTCAACAGTCCGCTAATACTCCGGATTTAACTTCGCGGCCGTCCTGCACAGAGACGTTCCAAGTTCGGCTCGACGGGCAGCACTCAGACGTTGCGTTGGGCCACCGATCGATAGCGCACCCTGCACATCACCAAGCGCGCCACGAATTACCGTTGCCACCGCTGTAAAACCGTCTTCAAGTTCATCCACTGCCACCGCATATCCGCGCCGCCTGATTTCCATCAATTGTGCAGGAAACGCATCTTTGCGCACCTCAGTCCTGGCAGTCAGTGGCTGCAGCTCGTCGTGCAGGCGTTCAAGACCGGCATCTTCGAACGCCAGCCAGACTTTGCCTGTCGACGTGGCGTGAATCGGCCAACGAGTACCTATATTGCCAGCGGTTCCCAGCACATGGCTGCCAGCAACCTCATCCAGAATCAACATGCTGTCCTCGACCGGCACCTCGAGCGTTGCCGTTTCTCCAGTCTCCTTCGCAAGCATCCGCAGGAGTGGGCGAACACGCCGCCGCAGATCACTGCTCGAGAGCGCCTGTACGCCAAGCGCCATCAGGCCGGCACCAAGACTATAAGCACTGGTGGCGGTGTTTCTTTCTATTAACCCTTCGCTCTGTAGTGCACGCAATAATCGGTGCGTAGTGGTTTTGTTCAGGCCGGACGTCTTGCTGAGCTCGGCGAGAGACATTTCCGGTCGCTCATTACTGAAGATTTTCAAGAGCCTGACGGCGCGGAGCGCGGCCTGCGCACCCTGTGGTGGACATGGTTTATTCATGGAGATGCTGCCATATTATGATTTTATGTTTCATATTATGGCGAAGTCCTATAAATAATGCGATCGCCCAAAGACATTTAGTATCGCTTGTCGAGACAGGAATTTAGGCACAGACTCAAATCATGGATGAAATTACGATTGGGCACTGCGGCACCGGGCATTACCATTCGATCGTACAAATCTATAACCACTACATCGAACATTCGCACGCCACGTTTGATGAGGCCCCTTTTTCCATTGGCGCGCGGGCACCCTGGTTCGCGTTATTTGCTGAGGATGGTCCGTATCAACTCCTGGTAGCGACGCAAGACAGCAACGTACTCGGTTTTTGTTGCAGCACACCGTTCGGTGTCAAAACCGGCTATGACACCTCAGTAGAAACCAGCATCTATGTCTCGCCAGACGCGTTAGCTCGTGGCATCGGCAGTCAACTTTACGCAAGACTGTTCGCCAATTTGCAGGGTAGCGGACTGCACCGCGCTTATGGTGGCGTAGCATTGCCGAATGATGCCTGCGCCAGGCTGCATGAAAAATTCAATTTTCGAAAGATCGGTGTCTACGAAGAGGCCGGCCGAAAATTCGACAAGTACTGGGACGTACTCTGGTACGAAAAAACAATTTAGTGCTTAATGCACTGCGGCGCTCCCAAGGAAATCGAAAACATGGCAAAGAAAAAGACCAGCATCACTAATTCTGAGCTGCGATCTTTCCTACGAAAATACCCGGACACCGGCGTTATGGAATTGTTAATCGCCGACCTGCCAGGCGTATTACGCGGAAAACGAATTCGACGCCACGAGTTTGAGAAGACGCTTAGTGACGGTTTTTACCTGCCGGGTGGTACGGTCCTCCTCGATACCATCGGCGACGTAATTCCCGAAATTCCGTTTGCAGCTGAGGACGGAGACCCGGATATACATGCGACCGTGGTACCCGGCAGCATCGCACCCGTACCCTGGGCACTAAAACCCAGCGCCCAGGCCATGTTTCGTTTCCAGACACCAGATGGAAAACCGTTTTTCGCTGATCCACGATATGTGCTCGAACGCGCAGCGGCGCCATTGAGAAAGATGGGTCTGAAAATTGTAATGGCGGCTGAACTCGAGTTTTACCTCCTCGAGGCGAAAGCAGACAGCCCAACTCCCAGGGTCCCGCGTGTTCCAGGCATAGGCCGACCGCAACCCGGCCCACAAGTCTATAACCCGGATGATTTGTGGGAAATCGAGGCGTTCCTGAATGACCTGAATGCCGTGTGTGAAGCACAAGAGATTCCGTCCGGTACCACTACGTCGGAATTCGCACCAGGTCAGTTCGAGATCAACCTGGACCACATTGATGATCCCGTCCTCGCCTGCGATCACGCAGTCCTGCTCAAACGCGCGATAAAAGCCGTGGCCAGGAAACATGGTTACGTTGCCTGTTTCATGGCCAAGCCCTTCGCGGAAGATTCCGGCTCCGGCATGCACGTACATATGAGCCTGGTCGACAAGGAGGGCAGAAATTATTTTTCACAAGGTAAGGAAAAAATGGCGCTGCCACCGTATTCGGCACGCTTTCGCCATGCAATCGGCGGACTGGTAAAAACCATGGCCGAGGGCACCGCCATATTCGCGCCGAACGCGAATTCATATCGTCGCCTGCGACCCGAAAATTTTGCACCTGTCGAGCCGAACTGGGGTACTAACCATCGCAACGTAGCCATTCGAGTACCGGTCGCTGATGAAAAAAACCTGCGTTTTGAACACCGCGTGTCCGGCGCGGATGCCAATCCGTACCTGGTGACCGCTGCGATTCTCGCGGGAGTCCACTACGGACTCAAGAATCGCTGCGACCCGGGCCGTATGGTCGAGGAAGGCGAAGTAATCCGCCTGAAACGTAAGATCCCGAATCGTTGGGATGCCGCCATCGACAAATTTTCACGCAGTAAGGTTTTCCCCCTTTACCTGGGTGAGGACTACTGCAAAATGTTCGTTGCGAACCGTCGTGATGAATCGCGGCGCTTTCATGATGTTGTCAGCAACGTCGATTTTGATTGGTATATGCGGGCGGTATGACCAGTGGATACTGAAGAGCTAATCGCGCAGTTAAATGCGCATGCGCCTCCTGCGCTGAAAACCCTGGGAGGATCGGTCGTTAGTTATGACGATCAATCGCAAACGATGGTAATGCACTATCTCGCCAGTGAGGCACTTTGTCACTCCGGCGACATCGTACAGGGAGGATTCATTACCGGCATGCTCGACGCAACCATGTCTCATGCAGTCTTCGCCGTCGCCCGGGAACCGATTGTTCTTCCTACCCTGGAAATAAAGGTCAGCTTTCTGGAGATCGCAAGAATGGGCGAACTGGTAGCGAGCGGCACGGTGGTACGACTTGGAAAGTCAGTCGCATTTCTGGAGGGTCAGCTCAAGGATCCGCAGGGTAAATTGCTGGCAACCGCGTCGTCTACGGCGAGAATACTTCGTAAGAAAAATGCTACGGGCTCATATCTATAATTGTTAATCGTCAACGCGGTCTAAATCCGCCTCGATGTGCCGGCCTGCGACAAAGTAATGCCAGGCTGACCACGGCCCGATGACCACACCTATAATTAACAAGCTGTAACGCAACGAATCATCACCAAATGATTCCCGCAGGAGATCGCTCAGGATACCGGTGGACATTGGGCCCAGCCCCAGTCCGATGATATTCAGCAAAAACAACAACAGAGCCGACGCAACGGCCCGCATGCGCAGCCCGACCAGACCCTGGACCTGTGCAAAAGTTGTCGCCAGGTAGAAATTTGAAAAGATCGCTGGCATGACAAACGCCGCAAGAACCCAATAGGCGTTATCCAGCAGGTAGATTGGAAACACGAATAGCCATGCGAACATCGTTGCTACCGAGACCAACCACAATGAATACTTTCGCTGCCGGGTAGCTACTTTGTCAGCAACGTAACCGCCACCTGCGAATCCAAGGCCGCCGGCAATACCGAGAATCAGGCCAAGATAAAGGCCAACTTCCGCGAGGCTCATACCGTGGGTTCTGATCATGAAACTCGGGAAAAAACTGATGACCGCATAGCCGCCAAATGACGCCAGGCCCGAGCCAATTGCAAGGTGGATAAATGATTTCCGCTTTAGCAAGTGCCGCGCTACCGTGACGACACTTGGCCTGTGACCGGAGTCGATCTTCCCCTCCGACATTCCCCGTGGTGGCTCCTGGACGGTAAAGCGCACCACTATCGCCAGCAACAACCCGGGCAGACCGACCATGAAAAATGCCTCACGCCAGCCAATATTCTGTGCCACCCAGCCGCCGGCCAGGTAGGCGATCATAATTCCCAGCGAGATTCCAAGCGTGAATATTCCCATCGCCGTCGAGCGCTGTTTGGGTGGGTAGTAATCAGAAATCAGTGAATGTGCAGCGGGACTGCAACCTGCCTCGCCAATGCCAACACCAATTCGTGCCAGCGAGAGATGCACAATATTCCCGGCAGCACCGGAAAGCGCGGTCATGGCGCTCCAGATAGCGACCGCGATAGCTATCAGGTTGCGCCGGTTCCAGCGGTCGGCAAGAAGCGCTATTGGCACACCCAAAGTGGCATAGAAAAGCGCGAAAGCGGAACCGGCCAAAAAACCGAGCACCCAATCGTCAACAAGAAATTCGGCTTTGATCGCCGGTAACAGAATGGCAAGAATCTGCCGGTCAATGAAATTGAACGTGTAGACAACGACCAGGATACCCAGGGCGTAACGCCTGGCGGATCGACTCATGGTGAGGCTGTGTGTTTCGTTCTCCGCTTCAGGCAATAGCTCGCATCCTTTCGTTTCCTAGTGATCTTAATACAAAGATTCCCTGATTAAGGTAGCACCAGTTTGAATATGTAGAAGAAAATAATGGCGAGAAATGCACCGGCGGGAATGGTAACCACCCAGGACAAAAATATTCGGCCAACCACGCGCAAGTCGATGGCGTCAATACCGCGTGCCAGTCCAACGCCAAGCACCGCACCAACCAGCGTATGGGTCGTCGATATGGGAATACCGGTTCCCGACGCAAGGACAATCGTCGTTGCTGCCGCAAGCTCAGCGGCGAAACCGCGGCTTGGTGTCAGCTGTGTGATCTTGTGGCCTACCGTTCGAATTACATGTACGCCAAATGTCGCCAGTCCTACGACGATACCGACTCCACCCAACAACAAAACCCAAATCGGCAACGCTGCTTCGGCACCAACAACACCTGTTTGCGCGACACTGATCACCGCCGCCAGTGGGCCGATCGCGTTCGCGACGTCATTCGAGCCATGTGCAAATGCCATCGAACAGGCGGTAATGACCATCAGGACTGCGAAGACACGCTCAACGGTATAAAAATGCTGTTTCTTTTCCGCCTTGGGGTCCGGCTGAATTCTATGGATGGCAACCATACCGATTATTGCAATAACGACCGCAATACCTGTTGCGAGAACATAACTATTAATAAGACTGATTTCCAGACCGACATGTTTGAGCCCTTTCAGGATTGTTACCAGCGTAATAGTGAATGCAGCGAAAAAGATGTAAACCGGTACATAGCGTTTCGCACAGGCGAGCGGATCATCCTGGCTCAGAATCAATCGCTGAACACTCTGATAAATCAGGTATGCAATGAATCCAGCTGTCAGTGGGGAGACGACCCAACTCATGACGATCGTTCCAACCTTGCCCCATTGCACCGCATCGATACCGATGCCGACCGCCGCAAAACCGACAATGGCACCGACGATGGTATGCGTTGTTGAAACAGGCCAGCCATTCCTGGAAGCAATCAGTAGCCAGGTACCAGCCGCAAGTAACGCAGCAAGCATTCCATAAACGAGAAGCTCCGGCGATCCTGACAGCAAATCTGCGTCGATAATGCCCTTGCGAATCGTGGACGTAACCTCGCCACCGGCCAGCACAGCACCCAGAAATTCGAAGATTGCAGCGACCAGGATGGCCTGCTTGATGGTCAGCGCTTTCGATCCGACCGAGGTTGCCATCGCATTGGCAACATCGTTAGCACCGATTCCCCAGGCCATAAATATGCCGAATACGGCCGCAAGACCGATATAAATATACTCAGCTTCCATTACAGCCCCCGCTGCTTATTATTGGAATTAGTGAGAGAGCAAGAGTTCTAAACGACGACCAACGCGCTCCGCCATATCTGCAATCTCACCCGTTAGCTGGATAACCTGGTAAAGAAACATAACGTTAACGGGTTCGAGGTCATTCTCAACCAAAAATAGTGCTCCTCGGAGCGCCGCCTGGCGATCGTCGGTGTCTGTTTCGATCGCGTCCAACTCCTCGATCAAAGATTCAACCAGGGAAACTTCGGCTCCACGAAAGCCGCTGGTGAACAACTCGTCGAGTTCGCGCACACTCTTGCGCGCTTGTTTGGCCGCATCAACATTGCGCCGGACGAATTCGAGAAATTCGTCCGCGATTTCAGGAGGAATCTGCATCTTGCGCCCAAAAACCAGGCCAGAAACATCCTTGGTGCGGTTAGCCATCTTGTCCTGCACCAGCAAGAGTTCGAGCAAATCCTCTCTCGGCACCGGCATGAAAAGGCTCTTTGGCAGGCGCAGGCGAATACTCTTTTTCAGGTCGTCCGCCGCATGCTCCAGCTCCTGGATGCGATCACGTGCCGCACCCGCTTTGTCCCAGTCATTGGCGACAACCGCAGCAAAGAAACCATTAAGTTCCTTGGTACAACGGTAGGCGATATCGACGTGCTTCTCGAGCGGCCGCACAGGTGACGAGCCGAAGATGTTGGCAAGCATGTTTCCCAATGTTGCGTCCTCTGTTCTGGCTAAGTTGGGCTAATCGCGATTTTAATAGTGGCGATTCCGCGAGATGTTAGCACAAGATATTTTGCGGATAACCTTATAGATGATACACGCCCGGGAACGCTGCAAGCGAAGCCAATCGAATGCTAGACTCTCGCCTTGATCCGGCGCAAATCCCAAGGGGGAGCGAAGTGACTTACTGGTTGATGAAATCTGAACCCAATGACTACAGCATCGATGATCTCGAGCGCGATGGAACAGAGCCCTGGGACGGGATACGTAACTATCAGGCGCGCAACATGATCCGCGATGACATGAAAATGGGCGACCAGGTGCTCTTCTATCACTCCAGTTGCAAGGTGCCAGCGGTCGTTGGCTTCGCAAAAATTGCCAGCGGCGCCTATCCGGACCCGACGCAATTCGATCCCCGCTCAAATCACTACGACCCAAAAAGTGCCGAAGAAGAGCCACGCTGGCTATTGGTCGACGTCGCATTCGGTCGCAAGACTAAACGGCCCATCACTTTAAAGGAATTGAAGGAACACCCGGGCCTTGCCGACTTTCGACTGAATAAACGCGGCAATCGCCTCTCGATTTTTCCGGTCGACAAGGAGCACTGGGACATCATTCGCAATCTCGAGTAGTCCCGCACTGGCTTCAATTTCTGGACATTAGGCTATACTCAGCGGACAACAATGAATTACGGGAATGGCGTCAAGCCAGTTTGAGGGGATCCCTATGAATTTCAGAAAAAATACACTGCTCGGTTTCTTCGCACTACTCCTGGCACTGGGCGCTTGTTCGAAATCCCAACCACCAACTTCCACAGAGATCGATGCGCCGGTTGCCGATGCGACAGAAAGTCGCAATGACCTGGCGACCAGAGCTGGCGCACCGTTGTTCGACGGCATGGGTTCTCATCACCATGCGATTACGACCAGCGATCCTGATGCGCAACGTTACTTCAATCAGGGTCTGATTATTGATTTTGCGTTTAATCATGCTGAATCGGTACGCTCGTTCCGCGCAGCGCAGACACTCGATCCGGAGTGTGCAATGTGCTTCTGGGGCGAAGCGCTGGCGCTCGGCCCAAACATTAACGTCACGAGCAACGGCAAAGTCGTCATGAGTGACGAAGAAAGAACCAGCGCATACGCAGCCATCCAGAAAGCTGTCGCGCTGAAAGATAATGTCACCGACGCCGAGCGTGATTACATCGAGGCGTTAGCTGCACGTTATAACGGCGACCTGGCGACCCCGCGTGAACCGCTGGACGAAGCCTGGGTCAACGCGATGCGGGAAGTGCACCATAAATACCCGGATGATGATGACGCCGCGTCAATATTCGCGGAATCGATGATGAACACGATGCCATGGGACTACTGGGTCGATCCGGAAAACCCGAAACCGCTGACCGTCGAAGTGCTTACTGCGCTGGAGACAGTGCTCGAACGTTCGCCCGAGCATCCACTCGCGATTCACCTTTATATTCATGCGGTGGAGGCGTCATCCGAACCGGATCGCGCTGAAGGACCGGCTGATGCCCTGACGAACCTGGTGCCCGGCGCCGGCCACCTTGTACATATGCCCTCTCACATTTACTGGCGTGTCGGCCGTTATGCCGATGCCTCAGCGGCCAATGTCAAAGCAGCTGGCGTGGACGAGGCGTATATTGCGGCGTGCAACGCGCAGGGCTTTTACCCTGCGGCCTATTACCCGCATAACATTCACTTTCTGTGGGCCGCATCGAGCATGGAAGGCCGTAGTGCCATTGCCATTGAAGCAGCACGCAAGGTAGCAGCAAATGTTCGTCTCGAAATGATCGATCAGTTTCCGGGCGTTGAATTCTTCAACACTATTCCGCTCCTTGCGCTGACTCAATTCGGTCGTTGGGATGACGTACTTCTGGAGCCACAACCGCCGGAAAATCTCGAATACTCCAATGCGATCTGGCATTACGTTCGTGCCACCGCGTATGCGCGCCAGGGCAATCTCGATGCTGCAAAAGCAGAGCACGAGAAATTTTCACCGCTGCGAGATGCCACCGACGTCACTTTTCTGGATACTATTTACTACCCGGCAACCATGCTGCTCAGCATCGCTGACGAACTCATCCTCGGCGAAATTTCGATGGCCGAAGAAAAGTACGATGATGCAGCCGCCCATTTCCGTGTCGCCGTAAATACCCAGGACCAACTCCCGTACACGGAACCGCCCTTCTGGTATTACCCAACCCGACATTCACTTGGCAAAGCGCTGTTGAGCGCAGGTGATGCGGCAGGCGCCGAGGAAGTCTACCGGGCCGATCTCAAGCAATACCGACGCAATGGCTGGTCTATGTTCGGCCTGATTCAGGCGCTGAAAGCGCAGGGCAAAGACACGACTGAAATTCAGGAGCGTTTCGACAAGGTCTGGGCGCAAGCTGATGTGACTTTGACGGCGTCGAGGTTTTAGGATCCAGCGCGGGGTCTGAGTATTCGCGGCTGAAGCCGCTCCCACGGTGCCAGTAGCGAAAACGTGGGAGCGGCTTCAGCCGCGAATACTCGACCCCGCGATAAGGTTGATATGGAATTAACTAATAATTGCGTTTGAGTTCAGTCAGCTTTTCCTGAACATTTGAGTCGCGACCCAGATCTAATATAACAACCAGATCGCCTTCCGCAGCCCATTCCAGCGCCGCATCGAACGACTCGCTCTCAGTTTGAAAATGCCTGATCTGTTCTTCGCGGGCACCGCAACTCAATAATTCATCGCGAATGATGCCGAAGACTTCGCCAGGCGCCCGACCACGGGCATAGTTTTCAAGCTCGGCTATGTTCCCCATATCAAGCCCAATTGACCAGGCACTCCTTGCCAGCTCTTTTATTTGCTCATCAGTCCGGTCTCCGGCCTGGCCGAAACACAAAGACGTTCGTTTGGCAGGAATTGCCCGCGCCATGGCAAAGAGCGCCTGCATCGCTTCCGGATTGTGTGCGAAATCCACCAGCACTTTGAACCCGTTGACCGAATACAGGTTGCTGCGCCCAGGATTTGCATCCTGCGACATTGTCGTCAGCCCTGCGCTTATCTCCGACAAGGATAAACCAAGCCGCTCTGTGAGCGCTGCCGCGCCAAGCGAATTTGCAATATTGTGCGCTGCTGCTGCATCGAGCGTAATGGGAATCTCGCGAGCCGCACAAATTACTTCACGTTGCGATCCTTCGAGCCGCACGAGGTCTGCGCCCGAATACACGAATGCAACACCACCATTCTCCACGTGTGTACTAATGATTGGATTGCTGTCGGTCAAACTGAACCAGACAATGGTGCCATTGAATGCTTTTGATTTTTTGACCAGCAATGCATCGTCTGCGTTGAGAATCAAAGTGCCCGTCGCAGCCACTGCGTGGCTGACCACCCATTTGATATTCAGCAACTCGTCGAGACTCTGCGATCCAAAGTCACCGAGATGGTCTTCGGCAATGTTTGTTATCACTGCGGCGTCTGCCTTATTGACACCGAGGCCACGCCTTAATAATCCGCCGCGTGCAGTTTCCAGAATTGCGACATCTACGTCCTTTTGTCGCAGCACCATCCTGGCGCCTCCGGGACCCGACCAGTCATCACGATCGATGATGCGATCGTTGACAGAAATCCAGTCCGTGCAGCTCAGGCCGACGTTTTTCCCGACGGATTGCAGTATATGTTTGGCGATCCGGACAGTAGTCGTCTTGCCATTAGTGCCGGTAACGATACCCACCGGAATGTCATGTATCGAAGACCAGTCCACTTCGTCCGGCGCAGGTAGCTCACGAAACGGCCAGGCCTCGGAGCCGCTGCCGAGACCCACAGATACATCATCGTCGTCCCAGAGAAATGACGTTTTGTTCGCGATTGCCGCTTGTTCCAGGGCCATCAAAGGTGGATTAATTTCTTCGGCGATGGCGTTGTTTATTTCTGCCACGGTCGCTGCAAATTCAGGTGCTGGCGCACCGATGAACTCGGTGTCGCAACACGCCCATGCCCATTCGGCGATCGCAGAGGCAGAATACAGAGCGTCGATCGGAGCGGAGAAAGCAATACTGACACCACCTGCGAGGCGAATATGCGTTATTGATTCATTTCGCCAACCAACGGCATCCAGCATGACGCGCACCTGGTTTTCGCAATACGGAATCAGGCGGTCCGCCTCTTCGGCTGTACAGGAGACATCCAGAATAGCGCTTTCTTTGTCCCATAATATGTTTGGACCGGTAAGACGCCTTGCTTCGAGAAATTCCATCAGCTCAATTTGGCAGACATTTAGTCGCCGGTTTCTCTCGCGATACGCACGCCCCGCTCGTCGCTGATGATATCCATCTCATCATCGAGACTGAAATCATCGGCCGCCGGCAGCTCGATATTTATGGCCGTCCTGGCACCGCCGTCCTCGACCTTCGCTTCCGAATTAAAATAGATGATCTGCTTCCAGCTACGTTTGGTGTTGTCAGCCAAAACCAGGACCAGGTCTCCTGATGCAGCGATTTCCAGCGCTTTGCTGGTCGCTTCCTGCTCGTCGGGAATCAGCTCAATACGATCGGACTCGATACCCATCTCCAGCAATTTGTTCCGCAGCATGATCGGGACTTCATCAGGATCGCGTCCGCGCAGACTGTCATCACGCCGGCAAATAAAGTGATCAAAGTGCCCGGCGGCGATTGCTGCAATCTCGCGAACGTCCTCATCGCGTCGGTCGCCAGGTGCAGCGAGCACCACGATACGACGACCTTCAACCTCGAACCGATCTACAAGATTACACATCGCGCTAACGGCAGCCGGATTGTGCGCATAGTCGAGTATGACTTTGAACGGGTGCTCGTCATAAATATTCATTCGGCCCGGAACCTGGAAGAAGGTTGAGTCAAACGTCCGCAGTCCATGGCGAATGTCTTCGAGGCCGATGTCCATGTTGTAGGCCAGCGCTGCGGCAAACATGGCGTTTTGCACGTTGTGCATGGCACGGCCTTCAATGGTTGCCGGAATCAGGTGCGTCCAGACCAGCGGTGTATGCGCTTCGTTGTCGTAGATGGTGATCATGTGACCGTTCATACCTTCTTCGAGCACAAACGCCTGACCACCCGCGCGGATATGCTGTTTTACCAACACATGCCCCGGGTTCATGGTCACGTAACAAACGGTTTTGGCGTCAGTGTAGTCAGCCATCTGCAGGCAATGCGGATCATCAGCATTTAGCACCGCTGCATCGGTCGCAATCTCTATCGGCACACGCTTGATTTCTGCGAGTTGCTCCAGTGTGTCAATGCCTTTCAGACCCAGGTGATCTGCAGTTACGTTCAGACACGCAGCAACATTGCATTCCTGGAACCCGAGTCCACCGCGCAGCATGCCACCACGGGCCACTTCCATGACCGCAGCGTCAACAGAGGGATCACGCAAAATCATTTTCGCGGATACCGGCCCGGTCATATCACCCGGCACACTGAGCTGGCCATCGATATACACACCATCCGTTGAAGTCAGGCCAACAGTTGACCCGCACATCTTCAATATGTGTGCGAGCATACGTGAGGTCGTGGTTTTACCATTGGTTCCGGTAATCGCGGCTATCGGAATTTTACTTGGCGTGTCCGGCGGAAACAGCATATCGACAACGGGCCCGGCAACATCACGCGGTGTACCTTCACTTGGCGCAACGTGCATACGGAATCCGGGCCCCGCATTTACTTCGCAAATGCCGCCACCGGCTTCACGATAGGACTCGGTGATGTCCCTGGTGAGAAAATCAACGCCACCAATATCGAGACTAATTGCCTTGATGGTGCGTTCTGCCATGTCGCGATTGTCGGGATGGATGGTATCGGTGACATCTATCGCGGTACCGCCGGTCGAAAGATTTGCGGTCGATCTGAGAAAAACCACCTCATCTTTTTTCGGCACCGTGGTTCGATCGTAGCCCGACTTTTCCAGAAGGCGTTCGGCCTGATGGTCGAACTCGAGCCGTGTCAGGACTTTTTCGTGGCCTACGCCACGCCGCGGGTCTTCGTTAACGATATCGACCAGTTGTTCGACGGTATGTTTTGCGTCACCCACAACATGACCTGGCATTCTTTTCGCAGCCGCGACGAGCTTGCCATTGACGACGAGAAGTCGATGATCGTAACCTTCGAGAAAACCCTCAACGATTACGTTGCGGCCATGCTCGCGTGCTTTTTCGAAGGCAACCTCGATTTCTTCCGGCGTCTTCAGGTTTATCGATACGCCGCGTCCATGGTTGCCGGAAAGCGGCTTCAATACCACCGGGAAGCCAATACGCTCGGCCGCTCTTTTTGCATCAACGGAACTGCGTACCATCCGTTGCATCGGCACCGGCAAGCCAAGATCACGCAATATGCTGTTTGTCTCTTCCTTATCGGAAGCCAGCTCGACTGCAATATTGCTGGTGCGACTCGTCGTGGTCGCCTGAATGCGCTGCTGATAACGGCCATGACCGAACTGCACCAGGCTTTGCTCATTCAGCCGAATCCAGGGAATGCCGCGATCCTCCGCTGCATGCACCAGCGATGCAGTACTCGGGCCAAACGCTCGCCGCTGCGCATAACGAATAAACGAGTCCCGCGCCGCAGCAAAGTCCCAGTCATCTGCCGGCGCATCGTCAGGCTGGATGTCTTTTGGCAGCAGACTGTGAATCAGGTCAAGTGCGAGACGGCTGGCCTCTCGCCCGACTGAAGAATCCAGATACTGAAACACCATCGTGTAATGGCCCTTCTGGCCATCGATGGATCGTGTTCGGCCAAAAGTTACCGGTGAACCTGCAACGTTCTGCAATTCGATCGCAACGTGTTCCATGACGTGCCCTAACCAGGTGCCTTCATCTTCGCGCATGCGACGCACAAAGCCGCCCGGTTCGCGATACGAACAACCGTGCTCGTGAAGGCCAGGCAAGTGCTCGAGCAACGGATCAATAAACTTCTTGCCGAGCCGGGCGGTTGGCCAGTCTTCCAGCACACCGAGATCCAGCACATGGCGGATCACCGGAAAGTGCGCGTATATATTGGGGCCAACGTAGACGTTGGTCGAAACGATTTTCATGGACTTGGGCTCCATCTGTTCTCGTGCAGCGAGAACTTTATTATTCTGCGAATGCTTTTCTGGACTGAATTTCAAAGCGGCCGCCAGCAATCAAAATATGTAAATTGACATCGATCAGACTCACCGGATCGCCGCGTCGCGCACGGTCCATTGAAGAGTAACTCAAATGGCTGGGATCGATAATGGTAATTCCGCCGCTGCCAACGACCTCAAGGTCATCTCCCGGTCGGATAAACGCCGCTGTGTCCTCATCCAGTCCGATACCGACGGCAAACGGATTGTAGGCGAGCGCCGTCAGCAACCTTCCCAGGCGGTCACGCTGGCGGAAATGCTGGTCAATGATGAAATTATTGGTAAGACCCAGCCCCGGCGCCATGGTCACCATGGCCGGGCTCGGCGTGCTGCCCTCGTCGCCGCCCGCAATCATGTGTTCAGGCATAAATGCAGCACCTGCAGATGTGCCTGCAACGTGCATGCCCGCTGCATTACGCCGGCGAATCATTTGCGCAACGGGCGTTCCGCCCAGCGTCGTCGAAAGCCTGAGCTGATTACCGCCAGTCATAAAGACCCCATCAGCTTTCTTGATGTACTCGAGATATTTTTCAGACTGGCAGTCTTCGCGCGTGATCATCTGCAGGACCTCTGCGTGGCGGATGCCCAGCTTGCGAAACAACTTTTCGTAATTTCGTCCCGTGTCCTCGAGTTCAGATGCGGTCGGAATGATGCCGATACGCGCCGTCTTGCCACCGCAAACCTCAACAAACCTGTCGAGAATTTCCGGGTTATGCAACTTCTCTTCGGCTCCACCTATTGGAATGATGTAGCCACGATCCGAATCGCTGTTGTTATTAGATGGACTCATTATTATTTTTCTTCTTTTTGTCGTTTTTCGAATTGACCAAAGACCTGCTGCACGCCAGCATGTACGTGCCATGTGCCGCCAATCATTACATCATTGATGTCATGGTTTTCATCCAGCACCAGCAGGTCCGCATCGTTACCGACGCGAATTCTGCCCTTTCTGTGAAAACGCAGAATATCCGCCACGTTACTGGTAAATGCCGGTAGCGCCCGCTCCAATGGTACGTCTTCTTTCAGCAAGACTTTGAGCGTTTCCATCAGGCTCGCTGGCGCGCCAATGCCCATTTGCAGCATTTCGCCCTGCTCATTAAATACCGGCAGGCATCCGCCGCCATCAGAACTTACGGTTATGCGCCCGTCTGCTGCACCCGAATCAAGATACTTTATCAGTGCTGTTGCCGCGGGCCAGGCATCCTCGCCGTCCTCCACCGGAAACGCTGTGATGTCGACCGTGCTGCCGAGTGCTGCCAGTTCAAGCGCCTGATCAAACAATCCTTTGCGGCGGTTTATGTGCGTCGGGTTGAATACCCGTGCTGGCAGTTCACTCTCTTGCAGCGCTGCAAACACCTGGTCCAGGCCATGTTCACCGTCGCCAAGGTGCAAATGCAGGATTCCGGCCTTTCCGGAAATCATGCCCGCAACGTGTGCATCACTCGCGATCCGCAGTAGCTCATCCAGGGTCGGATGACTTCCACGATGATCACTAAGCGCCAGTTCACCGACACCTATTACAGGATCCAGAAATACGATGTCGTCGCGTATGCTGCCCGTAAATGTCACCGGCGGAACATGATAGCCGCCTGTATGACACCAGGCACCGAGACCTTCTTCACGCAAACCTTGAGTCTGAGCCAGCAGTGAACGGGTGTCTCTCGTGGTGTCATCGGTGCCGAGTACGCCCACGACGCTGGTTACGCCAGCCGTCGTAAACTGGCCCAGCATTACGGGTGGTACACGGGTCTTAAGTCCGGCTTCACCACCGCCGCCGGTCACGTGCGCGTGGCCGTCGATAAAGCCAGGCAGCAGGCAGCGACCCTGCAGATCGAATTCAGTGGCACCGGCCGCGATCAGTTCATCCTTTTGATCGCTGACAGCGAGGATTCTGCCGCCGCCGATGAGCAGATGACGAAGGCCCAGAGCCTCTGGTGCGAACACCCGGGCATTGCAAAGTAGTTTCAACAAGGGATTGCCAGAACACAAAAAAAGGGCCGTTATATTACACTACCCGGCCAGCCCCCAACAGATGATGCAGTGTGGTAAATGGACAAAATTCCACTAGGTAAAACAGTCGAATTCCCTGAGGAATATGCGCCCGCCGTGCTTTGTGCCATTCCCCGGGCCGAATCCCGTTCTGCGTTGGGGCTGCAAAGTGACCTGCCGTTCCAGGGCGAGGACATCTGGAACGCCTGGGAGCTTACCTGGCTGGCTTCCGGTGGCACGCCGGCGGTGGGGACCGCGGTAATCCGCATCAATGCCACTTCGCCGAACCTCATCGAGTCGAAGTCTCTGAAGCTCTACCTCAATTCATTTGCAATGACTCGCCACACCAACCCGCAAGAGCTGACGAGGGTCATCGTCGGCGACCTTTCGCGCAACGCTGGCCTCGAAGTCGATGTAAGCATTACGCCGGCCTGTGATTCCACAACCGACACGATCGAAAAATTTCCTGGTGAATGTATCGATACCGTGGAAATCGGCGCAGTCCCGACGGACGTGGATGCTGCAATGCTTGCGACTGATACGGGAGATTGCGTCACTGAGACGCTCTATTCACATCTGCTGCGCAGCAATTGCCCGATCACGAATCAGCCGGATTCAGGCAGCATATTGATTCGTTATCGCGGCCAACCAATTGATCGCCAGGCCTTGCTGACCTACCTCGTCTCGTTCCGTCGGCACAATGACTTTCACGAAGCGTGCGTGGAACGCATATTTGTCGATATCAAGAAATACTGTGAGCCCTCAGAGCTGACTGTGTATGCCCGCTACAATCGGCGCGGTGGTCTGGATATCAATCCTTTTCGCTCGGACTTTGAAGACCCGGCTGAGAACCTAAGACTGTGGCGGCAATAATCGCGGCTAAAAACCCCGCATTATTCAGGTTTCCAGCAATGCCGGGCCCAAACGGTATCTGTTCCGGGGACGGGTTGCTGGCTACACTGGAAGTCCCCCGTCAATTCACCTTCGACTACCTGAACATTGGATAAGAAACTTTCCTACCGCGCTGATATTGATGGGCTGAGAGCGATTGCAGTCCTGGCTGTGATTGCAAGCCATCTACCTGAAAAATTTCTGCCTAGCGGCTTTCTCGGTGTAGACGTTTTCTTCGCGATTTCCGGCTTTGTCGTCACCGCCTCGCTGCTAAACCAGCGACGGACGAAACTCTCACAACTTTATGTAGGTTTTCTCGCGAGACGGGTAAAGCGGTTGCTGCCTGCGCTCACGGTATGTGTGGCAGTAACCGGTTTCGTCGTGTTGGCAACAGATCCTTTTCCGCGCCACTCGATTGATACGGGGCTCGCCGCCCTGTTTGGTTTTGCAAATATCGTACTGTTCTTTTTCGAGCTCGATTACTTTTCTCCTTCCTCCATATTCAATGCGTTTACCCATACCTGGTCATTGGGTGTGGAAGAGCAGTTCTACGTCGTGTTCCCAATGTTCGCCTGGCTTTTTTACTTCAGGCTGCAAAATAATTCTTTCAAAGCGCTGGCTATTGCAATGATCCTCGGTGGCCTGGTGTCCGTGGCGTTGTTTGCCTGGTTATACGAGGACCACCAGGCTGCCGCTTTTTTTCTGATGCCTGCCCGGATCTGGGAGTTGGGTATCGGTTCGCTGGTCTTTCTGGCCTCGCGACGTACACAATCGGCGCAGTTGCAGCGGGCATTGGCGCTTCTGTCCCCGTTCGTCCTGGTGGCGTTGATTGTGTGCTTCTTCGCCCCGGAGAGTTACGCTGTGCCGGCTACGTTGGCCGCCGTTGGTTTGACGGGATTGCTCCTGGCCAACGATGACCGCTCTCTCGCTACTCGACTGCTGATGCTGCCGCCGGTTATTTACATCGGAAGAATTTCTTATTCTTTGTACTTGTGGCACTGGCCGATTATCGCCCTTGGACCGATCGTGCTGGCATCAGGCTTTCGATCTTCGGCCCTGTATGTGGTTGCCACGGCGATCGCCGCGGTCATTTCCTTTCACTTGATCGAAAAACCCTTGCGTTACAGTACCTGGACAACTCGCAGGATTCGCGACATTGGATTGGGCGTGGTTTGCAACCTTGTGCTCGCGGCAGTATTGCTCTTCGCAATGGACTCAACAGACGCTGGTTCTGAGTCCGCCGTTGCTACGCTCTACCCTCCCTCGTATCTTCCCGTCATCCCCACTGGAAAATCGCATGCGCTGACCTGTGCCCTGGACGGCGGCAGCAGGGTTTTGAAACCTGATACCGTCGCGAACTGCACAGTAAAGCCAAAACCCGGCTCCGGGATGCCAACCATCTGGGCGATGGGGGACAGCCACTCCGGGCATTTACAGGGAATGTTGTACGAACTGCACGAAAGATTGGGTGTCGGCGTGCACCTGGTCGAAACTCCTGGTTGGAGTTTTCCTTTCGAACCGGGCAAGGAGTTCGCCCCGCGAAAAGAGGTATTCAGCCGTATCTCCCGGGAATTCAAACCGGGGGATATCGTTCTCGTGTCGCGACTCTACATTTCACGCACTCTCCCGCCCGCCGTCATTGAAGTGAGGCCGTGGATATACAACGTATCCCGCCTCGCCGAGGATCTCGCGAACAAGGGAGTGCACCTCGTTGTCACCGGGCCTCCACCTATATTTCCGTATAACGACATTCGCGAGTGCAGCCTGGACGAAAGAGAGAGTTGCAGGCTGGAAAGAACTGCATTCGCCTCGCTGGTAGACCCGGTGATGGAACTGCTGACCCAACTCGAAACAAGCAATGGCAACGTAGCGGTTTTCAATATCTTCGATTCAGTCTGCCCTGTAGACGAAGACTTTTGCTATCCGGACAACGGCAGCAGCTTCCTGTACCGGGACAAAGACCATTTCAACTCTCTGGGTTCAAAGCTCCTGGCCGAACCTTTTGTCGATCTACTCCGTTCCTCAGGCACGCTCACACCCTCTCAGTAGTCAGGGTTTCGCAAGATCGTCCGGGTCCAGTGCATGTCCCCAATCCCGTTTTGCAGAGAGATAATCGCGATTCTCATCGCCGACACCACTAACGTGTTTCACTCGTGTGATATTGGTGAGTCCAAAATCTGTCAGGTCCTTCACCTTTTTGGGATTGTTGGTTAACAATCGAAATGGATTGTTCCCCAGGAAGTATTTCAACAGTGCTGCAGCATCGCTAAAATCACGTGAGTCATCTGGCAGTCCCAGCGTGCGGTTAGCCTGGTAGGTATCCTCACCCGCGTCCTGCAACAGGTAAGTCGCTGCCTTGGCCCACAGGCCAATGCCCCGGCCTTCGTGCCCCGACATATAGATCAGCATGCCACCCACCGAATCAGCGGCAATCCTCTCCAGCGCCGAGATGAATTGCGGCCCGCATTCACAGCGCTGCGAGCCGAAAACATCACCTGTCAGGCAACTGGAGTGCACACGCACCAGGGGATTCTCCCAGGTCTCCGGATCGCCCAGTACGAGTACGCTGTTCACCGCCATTGAAGCAGCAAGAATGGCGAAAGACTGCTGGCCATCGCGCTCACGAAGTTCGTCTGCGAGCTCCTCTGCCTTGCTTAATTCGGAGTGACGAACACTGGCATACCACTGCGCGGCGTACTGCCGACCATGGCGTTCCAGTGGCAAGGGGATAGGCCCCAGGACACTGATTGCCTTGTCACCGGTTTGCGGACGGTTGCTGGCATCAACGGCCTGTCCGGCAGCATCAATCCTGATTAACTTGCCCTGCGCTATGAGACGTTCGCGCACTGTTGGATCGATGTAAGTAAACATGGCGAGAGCCTATCATTTCTGGGCACCTCAATTGCGCATCCGGGAGCCAATGATTCCGCGGTCATGAGGATTCAGGCGACATTGTTGAAATTCCTTGTTGACCGGCCAGTCATCAGCTATATTACTGACTCAGCAGTCAGTAAAGAAGAAATTCGATGGCCCAACCCAGATTCCAGCGCCGCAAGGAAGACCGACCCGCAGAGATTACGGCGGCGGCCCTTGAGGCATTTGCCGAAAATGGCTATGCGGCAACGCGCGTTGATGAGGTGGCGAAACGGGCCGGCGTCAGCAAGGGACTCCTTTACCTCTATTTCAAGACCAAAGAAGAACTTTTCAAAGCCGTTATTCGCAGTTTTATTTCCCCACGAATAGATGCGTTGATCTCCAATGTAGAGGAAACAGAGCTTTCCGCCGAAGAATTTCTGCGCGGCCCCTTTCTGGAGTTCGCCTGCTTCATTCCCAAATCACCGGCCAGAATCCTGTTGAAGCTGATGGTCGCTGAAGGGCCGAAACATCCGGAACTGATCGCCTGGTACTGGGAGCACGTAGTATCGCGCGGCATCAATGCGCTACGCATACTGATTCAACGCGGCGTGAACAACGGCGAGTTTCGCGAATCCGCTCTCGATGAGTTTCCACAACTTCTGGTTACACCCATTTTCTTTTCCTTACTCTGGACACTGTTGTTTCAACCACACTCAGCGCTTGATACCGATCAATTTATTGGCGCCCACGTGGACATGGTGCTTGGCTCGATCAAGACGGAGACAGCATGAACCGTCTAATCCTCATGGTACTGGTGCTGCTCGCTTCACTTCTGACCGCTTGTGACCGTGCAGATGATACTCAGCGCATTGTTGGGCAACTGGAATCCGATCGCGTTGAGATTACGGCAGAGGTATCTGAGCCGATACTCGAACGCACAGTCATTGAAGGCCAGCAGGTCGAGCGTGGTCAGTTACTTATCCGTCAGGACACGTCTCGTATCGAGACTGCGATTGCTCAAGCTAAGGCGTTTGAATTGCAAACGCGTGCCCGGCTCGATGAATTGATTCGCGGTCCTCGTAAGGAGCAAATTCTGGCCGCCCAGGCCAACGTTCGCGGTGCAGAGCACGAACTGACTTATCGTGAAACAGATCTTGTGCGCGCAGAGAAGCTCCTGGAACGAGAACTGGCCTCACCGGAAATTCGTGATCGCGCACGCGCCGCAAGAGATGCTGCGCAAGCCGGTCTCGAAAGTTTTGCGGCGCGCCTCGAAGAGCTTCTTACGGGAACGACAAAAGAGGAGCTCCGGCAGGCAGAAGAAGGTGTCAGGCAGGCTGAAGCACGGCTGGCATCGTTGCAGATCGATCTCGAACGCCACAGCGCGATTGCGCCTGCGACCGGCGTTGTGGATTCCCTTCTCTTTGAAGTCGGTGAACGACCAGCCCCCGGCCAGCCGATGGCGATTCTGCTTTCCGGCGCACAGGTATACGCACGCGTCTTTATTCCCGAATCCATGCGGGTCAATGTCAGTCCCGGTACAAAAGCACGCGTTTTCGTGGACGGCCTCGCTGAGCCGCTGGATGGCAAGGTGCGCTGGGTAGCATCCGAATCAGCATTTACGCCCTACTTTGCATTGACGGAACACGATCGCGGCAGGCTGAGCTTTGCGGCAAAGGTGGATATCCTGAACATCGATCAACGGCTGCCGGACGGCGTCCCGGTAGAGGTCGAATTACTCCTTGGTCGGGCGGGCACACAAAATGATTGAAAACGCAGACCTCGCCATTCGGGCACGCGGCCTGACGAAGCGCTTCGGATCGCTAACTGCTGTTAACCGTCTCGACCTGGATGTGCCACGCTCAATGATCTACGGCTTCCTTGGACCCAACGGCTCCGGAAAAACGACGGCAATTCGAATGCTGTGCGGACTCCTGACGCCAACTGAAGGCGGTGCGAACGTACTCGGATTCGATGTGCCCGGTGATGCCAATGCGCTGAAACCGAAAATCGGTTACATGACACAAAAGTTCTCCCTGTATGGCGATCTTACAGTGCAGGAAAACCTCGAATTTATTGCTGACATCTATACCTATCCACGCAAAGATCGACGCGCGCGAATCGAGACATTACTCGAAAGATATGACCTGTTGGAACAACGCAAGCAATTTGCAGCCACCATGAGCGGCGGACAAAAACAAAGGCTGGCACTTGCCTGTGCTGTACTGAACAAGCCAGAGTTATTATTGCTCGATGAACCGACCAGTGCGGTAGATCCAAAGAGTCGTCGTGATTTCTGGTCCGAGCTGTTTTCACTGGCTGACTCGGGAACCACAATCCTGGTTTCGACACACTACATGGAAGAGGCTGAGCGCTGCCATCGTCTTGCCATACTCGACCACGGCTTCAAAGTCGCCGATGGCTCGCCCACCGAGCTGCAAAATTCGACCGGCATGTCGATCATCGAGGTGCTGGCTGAGAACCCGTTTGCTGCACAAATCGAGATTGGTAAATTGCCCCAGGTGATGAGTGTTACGCAACTCGGTGTCAGGCTACGGGTCTTGATTCCGGAAACCGTTGCGCAACCATTGCAGCTGGTAGACAACCTGCTCTCCTCGAACGCGATTTCTGCGCAGACGAAGCTCGTTGATGCATCCCTTGAGGACGTTTTCGTCGCGGTGACGCAAGACGGCTATAGCGGGGAGCAGGCTGCGTGAAATCTGCAACCCGGCTGATGGCAGTAATGCGTAAGGAGCTGCGCCAGCTCAAACGCGATCGGGTTACATTTGCCATGATCGTTGGTATTCCGGTCATGCAGATGTTGATGTTCGGCTACGCAATCAATACAGATGTACGCAACCTCACCGCAGCAGTCGCCGACCAGGCAGACAGTCATTTATCGCGACAATTCATCGCCGACCTCGGCCAGACCCAGGTGCTGGATTTCCAGCACGCCGTTGACACCGCCGCTGAATTGGAAGAGCTGCTGCGAACCGGCCAGATTTCGATGGGCGTTCTGATTCCACCAGACTTCGACCGACGCGCGATCGATTCACGACGCTCCGCTGCGCACCTGCTGATTGATGGAGTTGATCCGACGATCGTTGGTGTCGCTAATCAAATCCGAAATATACCGCTACATTTTGATGCGACGGCGCCGCGGCAAACAAAGGCAGCGACCTTCGAGATCAGGCCGTATTTCAATCCGGAAAGACGTTCGGCCGTTTTTGTAATACCTGGGCTGATTGGCATCATTCTCACCCTGACAATGATGATGTTTACCGCAGTCTCGGTGGTGCGGGAACGTGAGCATGGCAATCTTGAATTACTGATCAATACACCCGTCAGCACAACTCAACTGATGGTTGGAAAAGTAGTGCCCTACATCGTTATCGGTCTGATCCAGCTCGCGCTGATTCTTGCCGTCGGCCGGCTACTATTCAACATACCGGTTCATGGCAGTATCTTCGATCTTTATGTTGCCGCATCAGTTTTCATCGCAGCCAACCTCGCACTCGGCTTGTTTATATCGACCCTGGTCAAAACTCAGTTTCAGGCAATTCAGATAACAATATTTATTCTAATGCCCTCAATTCTCCTGACGGGATTTATGTTTCCCTTTGAGGGCATGCCGGAAATCGTTCAATACCTTGGCGAAATTCTGCCAAATACGCATTTCATCCGCCTCACGCGCGGCATCATGTTGCGCGGCGCAGCACTCAGTGACATGTACCAGGAGCTGATCGCACTGGGCGTATTCACCAGCATCGCACTGACTGCGGCGATCATCCGTTTCTCGAAACGCCTTGATTAGACCTTATTCGTGCGCGTCTCGGCGGCCTGGTAATAAGGCCGCCACCAGCGAATTGTCAGTGGTACGGCAACATTCAGGCAGAACGCCGTGATCATCAGCGTAAAAAATGCTTCCCTCGTGAGGATTTCGTTTTGCACATAGGCAATGTCCATGACGACGAACGCGAGCTCCGCCCTGCCGAGCATACCGAAGCCAATCATCAGGCTTTGGTGCCAGGTCATACCGCCTGTATATCTCGCAGCCAGGCCGGCTGAGCCTACCTGCACAATAAAAAGACCAGCAAGCAATGCTGCAGCATACGGCAGCACCTCGATCAACAGATTGGTGTCGAAGATGATTTTCGCACCAAGATCGACGAAAAATACCGGCCCGATCCAGGAAAAAGCCGCTTTATCAACGATCCTTTTGGTTTCCTTATAGACGCTTTTTGTCTGCGGCGTCTTGCTGATAATGCGGCTTTTGTCGCTGAACAGAAAGTATTCTTCTTTGACAATCAAGCCGGCCATATAGGCACCGACAGCCGGATGGAAGCCGAAATAGGCCGCAATCAGCCCAACCACGAGCGCCAGCAACAAGATGGCGAGCGTCGCATGACGACCTTCATCGAAGGTCAGTATGTGCTTGACACCATAATGACCGATGAACGGCACATGCTTCATCCAGCCACGTACTTTGTGCGGGAATATCCAGCCGCCGAGGAACGTGACAATGACGAAAAACAAAGCAGCCTTACCCGCTGCCGCAGCCACACCGCTAAAACTTAGATTTTCTGCGCCGGTTGCCACCGGTACGAGGATAGCGACAGCCACCAGTGCACCGATGTCATCGATAACGGCTGAGGTCATGATCCGTGTGGCGACAACAGATTTTTTCAGACCCTCGCTACGCAGCGAGACCATTGTCAGCGATACGGCGGTCGCAGTCATCGCCAGCGCGCACATCAGTGCGATATGTGGGTCGTTCCAGATACTGTCAGTGATCACATAAGCAATCGAGAACGGGCCGAGAGCGCCAAATAACGCAATTCCCCAGCTTTTTCTCATGCTCGCCATGAAATTTTTTGTCGTTTCTTCAAAGCCGAGCGAGAACATTATGAAAATAATGCCCAGCTCCGAGAATTCACGAATAAACAGGTTGCTTTCGACGGGCAGGACACCCACATTGACCAGCAGGAAGCCCATGAACAGGAAAAAAAGAACCGGGGTCAGGCGGGTTTTCTTTGCCGCAACAACCGCGACAAAAACCGCAGCCCATATGATGGCAAGATGTGCCAGAGGATGCATGCGATGCTACCTGCGCTGAGTGATGAAACTTGAGAAAACAGGTATCCTACTACAGCTTCTCTGCAAGACATGGCAATCATAGCGGCGTCTGAGACCGTAGAATTTCAAAATTGGGTGCGATAAATAAATTATGAGTACATCCTCCAGTCAAAAATCAACCGTATATATCGTCGACGACGATCAGGCTATTCGCCACGCGATGGAGCTCCTGATGCGCTCTGTCGGACTGGCTTACGAGATCTTTCACTCGGCCGACGAATTCCTGGAAACCTATACAAGCGACAGGGCCGGTTGCCTGATCCTTGATATCCGCATGCCTGGCCTGGGGGGGCTTGAGCTGCAGGAAAAGTTAAACGAACTGGGCAGTTCTCTGCCGATCATCTTTATCACCGGTCATGGTGACGTGCCGATGGCGGTTGAGGCCATGCAAAAGGGCGCGATCGATTTCATCCAGAAACCGTTTCGCGACCAGGAACTTCTCGATGGCATTTCCGAGGCGGTCAAGACTGACCAGGAACGTCGCTCGGTACGCGAAGAAAAAGCGGAAATATTGAGCCGAATTGAAAAACTGACCAACCGTGAGCAGGAGGTGCTGGACCTCGTTGTCACCGGCAAGCCGAACAAAGTGATTGCCTATGAACTCGGCGTCAGTCAGCGGACGGTGGAAATCCATCGCGCGCGGGTAATGGAAAAAATGCAGGCCAAATCTCTGGCCGACCTGGTTCGGATGCACCTCGCTACCTGACAGCGATTACAACGGCAAACAGGCAGGAGAATCCGCGAATCGAATTAATTGCGTCGCGCACTTATTTCTTCATCGATCGTTGCACAATCAATACACTCGTTCGCGTATGGATAAGCCCTGATTCGACTCTCGCCAACAGCTTCTCCACATTTGCTGCACAACCCGTATTCTCCGGAATCCATGCGTCGTAACGCCGCAGAAATCTTATCTATTTCCTCGCGTGCTTCATTGCCGAGCGCATCAATTACCTCATTGTCCTCAAGTTGCGTCGCCCGCTCTTCAGAATCCGTTTCGAGCCCACGACGGACATTGCTTGTGATTCGAGTCAGCCTTGAATCCAACTCCTCTTTTTTCTGCACCAAGATAGCGCGCAGGTCGTCCGGCCAGTTTTCCTTCATGATAAAGATGCTCCTATCAGTGTCGGCACCAACTGCGCTGTGCCAGGGTTCAATTACATCCCAGAACGCAGATTGCCGAAATCAGTACAAGCACGTAGATTTTGGCTGCTGGCAGAAAAGCTATTAACT